>Ga0315289_10000028_pt1 | contig 236954 bp, 176 predicted proteins | sample YL17G11_40_MG_FD_203452 | JGI IMG/M metagenome (GOLD analysis project Ga0315289, IMG submission 203452) | Sediment microbial communities from Yellowstone Lake, YNP, Wyoming, USA - YL17G11_40 | ecosystem: Environmental > Aquatic > Freshwater > Lake > Sediment | place: USA: Wyoming | collected... | reverse complement strand
AGGGATAGGCCATGCGCGCCATCGCCAAGCCCGTGCTCGCACTGGTGCTTGCATTCCTGATGTGCGGCTGCCGGCAGTCCACGGCTCGGATGCCGACCGACACCTCGGCGGCCGCCCAGACCGCGCCAGTCGCGCAGCCACAGCCCGTGGCCGATACCGGGCCGAAGGTGACCGTGAAGGCATACATCAACGTTTCTTCGGGCTGCCAGACGAAGACCGTGGACCTGCTGAAGAAGCTCGACCAGGAGAACGACCGGCTGACGCTGGAGCTGATCGACTTCGGTACCCCTGAAGGGAACCGCCGATGGCGGGACGATGGCCTCAATTGCATGACCATCCTGGTCAACGGGAAGAGCACGGTCACCTTCGGTGATCCCGGCCACCGCCGCATTGTCACCTTCCAGTATCCGCCCGGCTTCCAGTGGATTCCCGAGGACCTCGAGCGGGCGATCAAGGACGCCCTGGCCAGCAAGCTCTTCTACGGTGAGGAGCCGGGCGCGACGAGGATCGAATCGCGCGCCCCGACACTGCGCGTCACCCCTCGCGAGGCCACCCTCAGGGGCAGGAAGGTCGGCGAGGTGCTGGTCAACGGACAAGTTGCGATCCGGTTCCGCACATCCTATCAGGGCCTCCCTCCGCTCCAGCGGGCCGAGCAGGCCGTGGGCCGCATCAAGCGCCTGCTTGCCGGCAACTTCACGCCCGGCCAGCTCCGCGTGACGAAAGTCGGCAGCGACGTCGTCCTCGCTGCCGGAGACAAGGTGATCTGCGTCGCCGACGCGCCGCAGGCCAAGCTCCTCGGCACCACACCGACCGAGCTCGCCAAAGCCTGGGGCATGTCGCTGAAGAAGGCGCTGGTCACGGCGATGGGGAAGGCCTCCTGAGACCGCGGGGCAGGCGGCCCCCGGCTGCCCAGGCCAGAGGGCGGCAGGTGAGCAACACGGGGGCAGCGAATGCGATGGTGGTCACAGCGATGCGGGCGTGCGCGCCCCGCGGCGCCGGAGGGGAGTCGTGAGACATGGCGATCAGGCATCTCTACACGGTCCTGTGTGACTACCTCATCACGCACGCCGATGGCCGAACGTCGGCTGCTGGCATCTTCCACAACGTCGAGGTGCGGGACTTCCCGGCCGGCAAGGACCCCATGGGCGTCGTTGTCGCGTTCGCCGGCGATGGTGGCGAGCCCTACGAGGTGGCTCTGGAAGGGCCTGGCGGTTTCCGGCAAGGGATGGCAGAGGGTACGCTGGAGCATCCCGCCGAGCTGCGCGAGCACCAGCAGTGGGCGGTGGTGCTGGCTGTCACTGCTAGTCCCGCCATATTCCCAAGCCCCGGCGTATACAGGATCGTCGTCCGCAGCGGCGGCGTGGAGATCCACGCCCATCCCTTCGGCGTACTACGCCGACGCACGCCAGATGAGGAGGGTGGAAGCGATGGCGACATCGCTCCTCGCTGAGCCCCGCCCCTCGGACATGACCTCGCGGTCAGTCCCGACCAGCCGGCCTTGCGCCCTGCCGACGTCCGCCATGACCATCGGCGTGAGCGCCGACCGAGGCTCAGGCGAAACCACCTGGGCGGGCGACACCACGCCCAGAAGCGCCGCCGATGCTACTGCCGAGGGCAACTGGCCCGATCCGCGGCGCCAAGCGGCCGCTCTGCGGATCTCGACCCGGGTACCTCCCTTAGTTCAGTACGCGGAACGCAGGATTGCCGATGCAGAGGCATTGCTCGAGGAGGGGGACGCTCCTCCATCGCCCGAGGCGCGCACGGCCTGCCGGCACCACTTCTCCCTCGTAGCCGGGGTCTGGCCATCGACGCCACCAATGCCACTACCCTTCTGCGGGTCGTCTGGGGCCGGGGAGGTGTTCTGCGAGTGGCGCCGCGGTAGCCGGCGCGTCTTCCTCACATTCCACCCCAATGGGTTCCTCAGTCTCTTCTATGCCCGGGTACGGGGTGTGGGGGTCGTCGCCGCGGACACGGTGCCTCGTCCAAGCCACCTCGAGACCGCTGGGTTCATCCGGTGGGTTCTGGGCGGTGCCGAGTGAGCGACGCAACGGACAAGTCCATTGCGTGTTCAGAGATCCTGCTGCGAGGCATCCGGTGGAAGCACCTGGAGTGGGATGAGGAGGCCGCCGACGTCACGGTGCGGTCGGACGCTTTCATCCGGCAGCGTCGTCCCGACGGCACCGTCGATAGCGACCTCTCCGTTGACCGGCTCCGTTACTCCACCGTCGAGCAGTCGTTCGCGCGCTGGGGCACGTTGTTCACGAAGGGGAAGCTGACGGGTATGCCCGTGGCCCGTTCCCTACACACTGGGTGGCTCCGCGACCTTGGTCTCCGGGTCTTGGCCAGCCCGACCCCGGAGAACCCAGCTCACGCTGGCATCCACGGTCTTCCAGAGCCCCCGCCCCCCAACGACAGCGGTCGCTTGCAGGCGACGGCCGCCAGCAGGATGGCCACGAAGCTCCTGCTGCTGTCCCGCTTCGCGGGCTACGGCAGAGACGATGTGAGAGAGCAGATCCGTCGGCGGCACCAGCACGCTACCGCTGGCCTACTCCCGCCAGTGGCCCGCGACCGCGACGACCCGCCCCCACCCGAGTAGGTTGGCTCGCGGCGAGCCCGCGCACGCAAGGGTCCGACGGTCACTACCCCTTGACCGCTCCCAGCACGATCCCCTTGACGATGAACCGTTGGGTGCACACGAAGAGGATGACCAGGGGGATGATGTTCATGACGCTGGCCGCCATGATGAGGTTGGTCTGCTTGCCGTAGGAGCTGTCGAAGAAGAGCATGCCGATGGGGAGGGTGCGGAGGTACTCGCTCTTGATGATGACGAGCGGCCAGAAGAAGCTCCCGTAGTTCCCCATGAAGGTGAAGATGACCAGGGTGATGACCCCCGGCCGGGCAAGGGGCATCACCACGTTCCAGAAGACCTGCCAGTGGCTCGCGCCATCGATCCGCGCTGCCTCGTCCAGGGCCAGAGGGATCGTCAGCATGAACTGCCGGAGCAGGAAGGTGCCGAAGGCGCTGAAGGCTGCCGGGACGACCAGCCCCGCGTAGCTGTCCAGGAAGTGCAGCTTCACCACCAGGGCGTAGTTCGGGATCATCGTCACCACGCCGGGAATCATCAGCGTGGCGAGGTAGAGCTTGAACACGGTGTCCCGCCCCCGCCACTGGACCCGTGCGAACGCGTACGCCGCCATGGCGCTGGTCAGCGTCTGCAGGAACGTCACCCATCCTGCCACGAACACGCTGTTGAAGTAATACTTGGCAAAGGGAATCTGCTCGAAGACCTTGATGTAGTTCTCCGGGTGCCAGGTCGACGGGAGCGGGTTGATGTTCTCGACCTCGGCCAGGCTCTTGAAGCTCGACAGGACCATCCATGTGAACGGCATGAGCATCGTCAGGCCGACGACGATCAGCACGAAGTGCCGACCCGTGGTGCCCCACGCGGCCCGCTCGCGTGCCTCCTTCTTCCTCCCCTCGATCCACTCCCGGTCCTCAGTCCTGTCGATTGTCTCCGCCATCTCTGCCTTGCCTCCGCCGTTGGTCCTCGGGCCTCAGTCCTCGGTCCTCGGTCCTCAGTCCCCGGTCCCTACTCCGCCACCTGCTTCCCCCCCAGCCGCCAGTTCACGATGGTGACGGCGAAGATGACGATGAAGAGAACCCACGAGACCGACGAGGCGTAGCCGATCTGGAACTCCTGGAAGGCCTTGTTGTAGATGTAGAAGGACAGCGTGGTCGTCGTCGCCGCCGGTCCCCCGTTGGTCATGACCCGCGCCTGCTCGAACCCGCCCTGCAAGCCCCCGATGAAGCTCATCACCACGATGAAGAACGTGGTGGGGGCCAGACTCGGCCACGTCACATGGCGGAACACCGCCCACTTCCCCGCGCCGTCAACCGATGCCGCGTCGTAGAGGTCCTGCGGGATGTTGGAGAGGCCGGCGAGGTAGAGCAGCATGTTGCCCCCGCCGATCCCCATCCAGATGCCCATCAGCATGATCGCATCGCGGGCGCCGACCCCCCAGTTCTTCCCCGCCACCTGCACGTGCTCGGTGCCGACGCCGAGGAGGTTGTGTGTCGAGAGCAGCCACTCGGGCGGCTTGAGCGGATGACCGAGCACCGCCTGGAACAGACCGTTCAGGTGCGCATCGTTCAGCACCCAGTTCAGGAGTGCGTTGATCGGCCCGAACTCGGGGTTGTACAGGGCCTTCCAGAGGATCAGCAGCGCCACGCCGCTCGTGAAGCTGGGGAGGTAGTAGAGCGTCCGGTAGACGACCGTGCCCCGGATCCTCTGGTTCAGCAGCATCGCCAGGATGAGGGAGCCGATGATGCACGCCGGCAGCGCCAGCATGAGGTACACGGTGTTGATCGTGTAGAGCCAGAAGTCTTCAGTGTGCCAGAGCTCCAGGTAGTTCTTCAGTCCCACCCAGCGGAAGGGGATCGTGTGCTGCAGGTTCCAGTTGGAGAAGCTGACTACCAGCGAGAAGATCACCGGGCCCGCCGTGAAGACCAGGAAGCCCGAGATGTTCGGGAGCAGGAACAGCATCGCCGCGATGAAGTCAGCCCACTTGCGTTTCATCGTATCACGCGCTGCGCGGAACCAGAGTCGTGCCGTCCCTGTTACCTGTCACCTGCCGTCAGCCTCTCCCACCGCGCCTTCAGCTTCGGGTCTTGCTCCAGGCACTTCTGGATCTCCTGGCCGATCTTCTTGGCCGCGTCCCGACAGGCCTCGGCCGCTGACTTGGCATTGGTCCGCACGAGGTCCATCTGGATGTCGATGATCCGCTGGACAACCTGGCCGTCGACGAAGGGGCTCGACTCCATCGGCTCCCCGTACTCCATGACATCGTACCAGGCCTGGTTGAAGTCCTCCTTCGGGTACTCGGGGTTCAGCAGGAACGCCTGACCGCTACAGAACTTGATGACCGGCGCCAGGGCGTCCGCCTGGTTGTTGATCAGCTCGTTGTACGGTCGCTCATGCTCGAACCGGATGAAGTCGAACGCCTGGCGGCGGTAGGGGCTCAGCGCGTTCACCAGCGTCGCCCGACCGTAGCCCCAGAAAACCTTCCTCGGCCCATGGGGGAACTCGGTGACCCCAAGCTCGAGGTCCTTGTACGCCGGATCGCGCAGCAGGCACAACCACCAGCGCCCCCCGTGCGCCATGGCCCCCTTCCCGCCCCCGAAGAGCGTGATCGTTCCGGTCCCCCACCCCCCAGCGGCCGCCATCGCCGACTCCTGGTTCGGGTTGGGCATCACCTGGTACTTGTAGATCAGGTCCTGGAGCAGCTGGATGCCCTGAATGGCCTCCGGGCTGTTCAGGGCGCAGCGCGTCCCATCCTCGGTGAACAGCCGTCCCCCGAATTGCCGGATCATCGGGAACCACTCGGAGCGGTTCCCCAGGAACCCAAAGCACTCGTAGCGACCCTGGGAGTCCTTGACCGTCAGCCGCTTGGCCACCTCGATGAACTGCTCCCAGGTCCAGTCGCCCGCGGGGTACGGCACACCGTACTTGTCGAACAGCTTCCTGTTGAACCAGATCGCGTCGGTGGCGGCATTGGTCGGGTGACCGTAGACCTTGCCCTCGTAGATGAAGTTCGGGTAGACAACCGGCCAGATGTCCTCGATCTTCATCCCTTTCCGCCGGTAGAGGTCGGTCACGTCCCACGCTACACCGGCCTTCACATAGGCCGTTAGCTGCGCGTAGGAGTAGCAGTCGAACAGGTCCGGCCCCACGCCGGCCAGCGACTGCACGATGACCTTCTCCATCCCCACGTTGTTCGGGTCCAGGCACAGCTCGTACTGCGGATGCTCACGGTTGAAGAGCGCGATCTGCTCACGGCGGGCGGGGTTGTCGTCGCTCGTCCAGGTCAGCAGCAGGCGGTCGCCCACCTCACGCCGCGGCGTGAGTTGGTGGGCCAGCGCCGATAGGGCCAGCAGGACGACCAAGGCACCGGCGTAGACCGTCTTCATGCTCTTGTTAGCTCAGTGGCTCGACTGCACAGGGTAGCGGGCATGGTTTCGACCGGTATCCCGGCAACTCCTTGCTGTGCGAGCCCGGATCGCGGGTGAACGGCCGGTGGGATCTGCCCCCCTCATTGCCCGTTCCTTGACATTGCTCTTGACGCGGGCCTATAATCCGAACGAGGGCAATCGCCGCCCGATCCGAAGTCCGGGGGCTTCGAGCGCGGCCTCGCCCACGCAGCGGCACCCGGGAGGGGGTATTTTCGTGGCTCGTCGTACATTGCTGGTGGCCCTGACGTCACTTGCGCTGGCGACCCTTGTGACCCCGCTCACCCTCGCTCAGCCTGCACCCGCCAGACCCACCCCCGCTCCACCACCGCCACCACCCCTCGCCACCGTCAACGGTGAGGCAGTCACCCGCGGCCAATGGGAGTCCCTCCTCAGCGAGGACTACGGCGCCAAAGCGCTGCGGGAGCTGATCGAGGAACGCGTCATTGTCCAGGAAGCCCATCGCCTGAGAATCTCGGTGGTCGCAGCGGAGATCGACCGGCGCATTGCCCAGATGAAGACCGACTACCCGGACGACGCTGCCTTCGACGCCATGCTGCGTGACCGGGGCCTCTCCCTCGCCGGGCTCAAGCGCGAGGTCAAGCGCGACCTGTTGCTCGGCAAGATCGTCGATCTCATGGCGAAGGTCACCGACGAGCAGGTTGCGGGGTACTACCGGAGCCACGCCGGCGAGTTCAGCAAGCCCACCCGCGTGCACCTCTTCATGATCACCACGGATGATCCGCGTTCCGCGTTCCTGGCTGCTGAACGGCTGGCTAAGAACGAGGACTTCGCGGCCGTTGCGAAGGACCTGTCCAAAGACCAGTTCGCCGAGAAGGGCGGGGACCGCGGATGGGTCGCGGCCGAAGAGGTCGAGCCCGAGACCGTCCGAGTGGCCGCCTTCGCGCTCGAGCCGGGGGCCCGCAGCGAGCCGATCGAGGCCGGTGGGAAGGTCTATGTGCTCTGGGCCAAGGAGCGGCAGCCGGGATCCGTGGTGGCCCTCGCCAACGCCCGCGAGGAGATCCGAGAGCGCCTGCGCGCCGAGAAGGGCGCGTCACCCAAGTCGGTCCTGAATGGCCTTCTCGCCCGCGCGACCGTCACGGTCAGCGACCCGGCCCTGGCCTCGGTCGCCGAAGCCATCGAGAAGGCCAAGCAGATCCAGGTTGTAGTGGATGACAAGCCCCTCGAGCTGGAGCGCCCACCCTTCCGCGCGAAGTCCGGTCGCCTCATGGTGCCCGCCAAGCCGCTTCTCCGGGCGATCGGCGCCACCATGAAGTGGTGGCCGGACACGCGCACCCTCCAGATCACCAAGGGCGACCGTGAAGTCTGGCTCGCGCCCGAGTCTCAGGTCGCCATCGTCGATAAGACCCAGAAGGTCACCATCGACCAGCCGCCGATCATGAAGGAGGGCGTGCTCTACGTGACGCCTCGCTGGCTGGTCGAGCAGCTTGGCGGAACCACGGCCTGGTCGGCCGAGGAGAACACCCTGAAAGTGAAGTCGGCCAAGCCGGCCCCAAAGGAAGAGCCCTTCCCGTCGCCGACCGGACCATAGGCCGGCGAGTCCTGGCCCACGTCCCGCCCGGTGCTCCCGGCCTCACTCGAGGCCGGGGGCATCCGTTTGCGGTCGTTCCCGGCCGGAACTTTCGGGTCGCCCAGTGTTTGAACAGAACTGTGACGTGCCGTAGCCAGAGCCCCCCGCGCGAGGGTGCCCTCGTTGAACGACTGGCCGCCGCCGGACGACCGGATCGACCCCCTCGCCATCTTCCACCAGCGCCCGCACGAATGCGCCGCCGTCACGTTGACCGGCGGCCAGAAGGTCGCGCTACTCGCGTTGCTCCTCGCAGCCGCCGGCGTCGTGGCCCATGACTGGGTCACTGGTCTCATCGTCATCAACGGCGCGGTCATCTTCTTCTACGTCGCCCACATCGCCTACAAGTTCTACCTCGTCTGGCTGTCGCTGGGGCGCGGCGTGGAGCTCTCCCCCACTCCCGAGGAGATGGCCGCGGTGCCCGACGATGAGCTGCCCACCTACACGATCCTCATTCCCCTCTATCGCGAGGTCGAGGTCCTTGCGCGCCTCGTGCAAGCACTGGGGAAGCTCGACTACCCCGCCGGCAGACTCGACATCCAGCTGCTGCTGGAGGAAGACGACCGGCAGACCATCGAGGCCGCCCGGCGCATGTCCCTGCCGCCGCAGTTTCGTTGCGTCGTCGTCCCGCAGGGGGAACCCAAGACCAAGCCTCGCGCCTGCAACTACGGCCTGCAACAGAGCGACGCTGAGCTGCTGGTCATCTTCGACGCCGAGGACCGTCCCGAGCCCGACCAGCTGCGGAAGGCCGCCGTGGCCTTCCGCAGCACCCCGCCCGAGGTTGTCTGCCTCCAGGCCCGCCTCAATTACTATAACCAACGCCAGAACCTGCTCACCCGCTGGTTCACGGCCGAGTACTCCACCTGGTTCGATCTCTTCCTTCCCGGGCTCACGGCCTCGGGGGCACCGGTGCCGCTCGGCGGCACCTCGAATCACTTCCGGGTGTCGGTGCTGAAGGAGCTGCTCGGCTGGGACCCGTTCAACGTCACGGAGGACTGCGACCTCGGCGTCCGCCTCCACGCCCACGGCTACCGCACGGCCATGCTCTCCAGCACGACTTGGGAGGAGGCCAACCCGGCCCTCCTCAACTGGATCCGCCAGCGGTCACGCTGGGTCAAGGGCTACCTGCAGACGTACCTCGTGCACATGAGGAGCCCCCTGCGGCTCTTCCGCGCTCTAGGAGCGAGGGCGTTCTGGGGATTCCAGATGACGGTCGGTGGGGCGCTCCTCTGCTTCCTGCTGAACCCCGTGTACTGGCTGATGACTGCCCTCTGGTTCCTCACCCACGCCGGAGTGATCTCCGCGATGTTCCCGCCGCTGATCTATGGTCTCGGTCTGGCGTGCGGCCTCCTGGGCAACTTCGTCTTCATTTACCTGGCGCTCGTAGGCTGCATGCAGCGTGGCTACTATGACCTCGTGAAGTACACGGTGCTGACGCCGGTGTACTGGCTTCTCATGAGCATCGGCGCCTACAAGGCCTTCTTTCAGCTCATCTCCCGGCCGCACTACTGGGAGAAGACGCAGCACGGGCTGTTCAACGAATAGGTGACAGGCCACAGGTGACAGGTGACAGGTGACAGGTGACAGGTGACAGGTGACAGGTGACAGGTGACAGCCCCACAGCACTGACGGCGCGCGATCTGCCCCACCCATCCCGAGGCGAGTGGTGGGCCGCCTTCGTCCTCGCCGCTCTCTTGACCGCCATGGTCGGGGCGCTGGCCGTCCAGGGAAACGCCGTCAACTGGAAGGCGCTGGCGGCCTTGTCACACGCCCAGGATGTGCTCCGGCAAGAGGGCCGCGTGAACCTCGCCCTCATCGGCTTCGTCGAGCCGCCGCTGCCCGGCCTGCTGCAGATACCCCTCGCCTGGGTCGCCCCGGGGCTGGTCCGCACGGGTGACGCGGCCTGGGTGCTGGGGGCTCTCGTCGCCGGCCTCACCATCGCAGCCCTGAACGCGATCTGCGCCGGCGTCGGCGTCGGTCGCCCGGCCCGCTGGGTGCTCTGCGCGATCGCGCTGCTGAACCCCGTCTACCTGGGCATGGCCTCGACGGGGTCACCCGACGCCCTCTACCTCCTGCTGCTCCTCGGGGCGGCGTGGGCGATCCTCCGGTGGCAGCGGGACGGAACGTTGCGAGACCTCATCGCCGCCAGCCTCCTGCTTAGCCTGGCCCCCCTGACCCGCTACGATGCCGTGGCGCCGATCGCCGCCGCCACCATCGTGGTGGCTGCGCAGACGCTGGCAAGCGGGAGAAGCTGGGCGAGGCTCGAGGGCACTGTCATCACCTTCCTCCTCCCCATCGTCTACATCGCGGGCTTGTGGGTTCTGGCCAATGGCGTCATCCTCGGCGACCCGTGGCACTTCTGGCGAGTGGCGTGGCAGCCGAACGGAGCGGCGGGTGCGGGGTCAACGAGTCCCTGGCAGGGGGTACTCGGGGCCGTCGTCGTCTTCGCCCCTCTGCCGGCGGCCCTGTGGTGGGCCATCTGGGGTGGCGCCGCCGACCGACCGCGCCTCGCCCTCGGCGCCGCCGCCATCCTCCTCTCGCCCGCTTTGGCTGTCCTCGCCTTCCCGGGCGCCTTCGCGCTCTGGCAGGAGCACGCGACCCAGGCCAACCTCCCCTTCCTGCCCATCCCGGAGCTCTTCGCCCCCCTTCTGGCAGCCGGCTGGTTCCTGTCCGCGTGCGCCCTCGGTGACATCCCGGCGCTGTTCGCGCGGAAGAGCCTCACCAAGGAGGCTTGCCTCGCCGGCAGCGCCGCGTTGCTGGCGTTCGGATGCCTCTTGGTCATGGGGCCGGAGGAGCGCGTCTACCTCGACTTCCGTCCCGCGATCGCCGGGAAGCCGTTCGGCGCCGACGACGCCACCGACACCAAGCGCGTGGCAGAGAAGCTCCGCCTCGCCGCGCCCCGCCGATTGGTGATCGCGGGGTGGCCCGGCTACGCCGTGACTCTCTACGCCGACCGGGTCGCGAACAAGGTGCTCCTGGTCAGCACCCAACCGCCCGCCGAACCCGTCGCCGGCCGCCCGGCGAGCGCCCTGCTCGTGCGAGACGGCAAGACCCTCGCCAGGGATGCTTCGGCTCGCTGGCAGTGGGCGCGGGTCCTCGGCGCACCGTTACCGACTGCCCCCGCCTGGGTGCTCGACGGCTGGGCCTACTACCCGACCAAGCCTAAGCCTTCTTCCCACAGCACCAGACCAACCCGAGGAGGAGCCAGATGAACTGGTACGCCGACGTCTTCCGCAAGATGCACTTCGACATGCACACACCCGGCGACGTGGAGGATGTTGCGATCGAGTTCGACGCGGAGGTCCTTGCCGAGTGCCTCGACCGCATCGGCGTACAGGCCATTTGCTGGTTCGCCAAGTGCGGGTATGGTTGGAGCTACTACCCCACGAAGGTCGGCCGGCGCCACCCGCACCTCCACGCCGACATCTTCCCGCTGGCGGTGGAGTCGTGCCATGCGCGCGGCATCCGTGTGCTCGGCTACTACCACGTCTCCGGCTGCCAGTGGGCCAGGAACGACCGGCCCGACTGGTACGCCCGCACCCCCGACGGCGAGGTCATCGTCCACGGCGCCATCCCCATTCTGTGCCCCATCTCGCCTGCGGGCGACGAGCTGATCATCCCGCAGCTCGTCGAGATCGTGACCGTGCAGCCGGCGGACGGCCTCTTCCTCGATGACCTCCTCGGCTGGAGCACCTGCTACTGCGACGCCTGCCGGAAGGCGTTCGGCCGGCACCTCCCGCGCTCCGCCGATGAGCCCGGCTGGGATGGCTACCTCGCCTGGCGGCGAGAGGCGGCGAGTGCCTTCTTCCAGCGTGCGGCAGCCGCGGTCCACGCCGCCCGTCCCGACGCCCTCTTCGGCATCAACTACGCCGGCTCACCGCGGCATCCTGACCTCATCCCGCTCGGCGTCGACTACCTCACTGCCGACGTTGACGAGACCGAGAGCAGCTCGTTCAACGCGAGCACCCTTCTGCGCCAGTGGGCGCGCCAGCCGATCCCCCACGACGCCATGAACTCGCGCATGCTCCACTGGTGGACTGACTGGACGCAGAAGCCCGTCACTGCGATGAAGCAGGAGTTCGCTACCATCCTCGCCAATGGCGGGCGGACGTTCCTCGGCGACATCAGCTACCACCACACCGCCATGCCCGACCCCGCGGTCCTCGAGAACGCCGGCGAGGCGTTTGCCCTCGCCCGCGAGATCGAGCCGTACGTACACGGCGCCGAGCCGGCGCCTGACCTCGCGATCCTCAACAGCGCCCGCTCGAACTACCTCCGCAGCCGCTCCCCCAACGCCGACCCGCCCGCCGTCAAGGGCGCCCACCTGGCGCTCCTTGAGGCCGGCCTGTACGCTCACATCCTGTCCGAGGCGGACCTGCCGGGCCTCCTGCCCGAGTACCGCGCTCTCGTCGTGCCAGAGCAGACGCACCTCTCGGACGAGACCCTCGCTGCCATCCGCTCCTTCGTGCAGCAGGGCGGCGGCCTGGTGGTCATCGGCGACACTCAGCTAACCGACGTGCTGGGGCTCGAACGCGTCGGCCTCTCCAAGGGTGACCGCAACTACCTCGTCTGCAATGCCGACGATCTCACCCCCCCGGATGAGGTGACCTGCCCGCCTCGGCTCGTCCACGGCCAGGCGCTCCTCACTCGCCCGGTGACCGCCGAGGTGCTTGCCCCCCACCTCAACGGGCTGCCGGGCTCCGCGCCTCACTCCGGCCCGCCGCCCGGCGCCGAGAGCGGACATCCCGCCATCACGCTCAACCACTTCGGCTCCGGCAAGGCCGCGTTCATCGCCCTTCCGGTCGCAACCGACCTCTACTCCCGCGGCCACGCCGCGATCGCGCCCCTCATCGCCGGCCTCGTTCGCCGGGTCTGCGAGCCCATGCTGGAGGTCGAGAGCGACGCCCCGCTCGAGGCCACCCTCCTCCGTCGCGACCGGACCCTCTTCATCCACCTCGTCAACTACACTGCCTCCCGCCTCCCCAGCCGCCCACCCACGGTCGACCGCGTCGCCCCCGCCCATGACGTAACGGTCCGCCTGCGCCTCGCCGCCGAACCGGCCGTCGTGGAGGGGGTTCCCGATCCGGTACGGTGGGAGTACGGGGAGGGAGTGCTGGAGGTGAGAGTGCCGCGTGTGGAAACATGGGCGTGCGTCGAGGTGAGCGTCCACCAGGGGTAGTTCCACCCTCCGTTCCGCTCCCTCTGCCTGTCGGGAGGCGTACGGGTCAGCAGGAGACCCCCGCCTTCGCAGCGAACCCACCACTGCCGCACCCGAGGCAGAGAGGAGTACATCCCCATGGCCCACGACATGGAGCAGCTCTACCAGGAACGCCTGAAGCGCTACGTCACGGCGATGCGGAACGGGAAGCCCGACAAGATCCCCATCCGACCCTTCGTCGCTGAGTTCACCGCCAAGTACGCCGGCTACACCTGCCAGGAGGTCACCCAGGACTACGAGAAGGCCTTCGATGCCGCCCGCAAGTGTGCGGCGGACTTCGACTGGGACGCGGTCGTCGGCAACATGGTCTACGTGTGGACCGGCTTGACGCAGGCGATCGGGATGAAGTACTACGCCACGCCCGGCATCGAACTCGACACCCGCTTCGGCTTCCAGTACATCGAGCCGTCTGAGGAAGACGCCTACATGAAGCCGGACGAGTACGATGCGCTGATCGAGGACCCGACCGGCTTCCTCTTCAATGTGTGGCTGCCGCGCGTGTCGGCCGATGTGAGCGCCCTGGGCGAGCCCACCTCCTTCCGCAACAACCTGTCGTTCCTCAAGGGCGGCATGGCGATGATGCAGTACTTCAGCGGCTTCGGCGCCCAGGGAGCGCGCCTGCGCGCCGAGTCCGGGACCGTCTCTGCCATCGCCGGCATCCTGAAGGCCCCCCTCGACATCCTCGCCGACAAGCTGCGCGGCTACGTGGGCCTGAGCATGGACCTGCTCGCCAAGCCCGACAAGGTGCGCGAAGCCTGCGAGGCCCTGGCGCCGCATCTTCTCCACGTCGCCCTCTCCGGCGCCGACCCCGAGAGGAACGTGCCCATCACCATCTGGATGCACCGGGGCTGCGTGCCCTTCATCTCCCACCAGCTCTTCGACACCATCTACTGGCCCACGCTCAAGCCGATCATCCAGGAGATCTGGGCGCGCGGTCACCAGGTGCTCTTCTACGCGGAGGGCAATTGGAACGCGCACCTCCAGGCCTTCGCCGAGCTTGAGCCCGGCAGCATCATCTACCACGTCGACCGGGCTGACATCTTCGAGGTCCACCGCGTCCTGGGCGACAGGTTCTGCCTCAGCGGCGGCATCCCGAACTTCCTGCTGAGCTTCGGCACACCCGACCAGGTCCGCGACCACTGCAAGCAGCTGATCGATGGCGTGGCACGCGACGGCGGTTACATCATGGACGCCAGCGCCATCATCCAGAACGACGCCAAGGTCGAGAACGTCCAGGCCATGACCGACTTCACCCGCGAGTACGGCGTGTACTGACCCGTGCCGTTGCCGTCCGTGCCCGCAGCGCCGTTCACCATGCCGTTCGTGTCCGCGGGTCCCCCGACCCGCAGCGCCGTCACCGTTCCGCCACACCAACGGAGGGCCTCCACATGCAGGACGACCCCAAGCCCAAGCGAGAGCCCGGCGTCTGCATCCCATGGGAGGAGAAGCGCAAGGAGCTGCCCGAGATCAAGGGCGACCAGGAGCTGGTCAAGCGCGTCTGGGAAGACACCGACGCCCTAGCCTACACCTACATCTGGCACTGCCTGCTGTCGTTCTGAGCAGCGCCGGCTAGACCGGCAGCAGCACCGGTGGCTGTCCCTGGTTCTGCTCACGCCCCCGTCCGCACGCGCTTCGGGTGCGCGTAGACCGTCATCCGCCCCGGCCGCAGATAGCCGATGAGCGTCACCCCGAGCTTCTCGGCGAGCTCAACGCCGAGCGATGTCGGGCCCGAGCGCGAGGCCGCGACGGGGACCCGCGCCGCTGCAGCCTTGAGCACCATCTCCGAGCTCGCCCGGCCAGTGCTGACGAGGATCGCCCCCCCCAACGGGCGCCCGTGGTAGAGGCAGTATCCTACGACCTTGTCGATCGCGTTATGCCGCCCAACATCCTCGCGAACCACCACCGATTGCCCTTCCCCAGTGAGGATCGCCGCCGCATGCACCGCCCCCGCCGCCCGCCGCACTTCCTGCCATCGGCGCATCTTCGCCGGTAGGCTCAGCAGCGTCTCGCTGTCCGCGATCGGCCCCTCGACCGTCAGTGGCGCCGGCAGGCGGAGCTCCGCGGTCTCGCGCGGCCCGACACAGGCGGAGGTCAGCAGGCGAGGGGGCCTCGCCGCCACCCCCTCCCTCGTCCGCACAACCACCCTCCCCTCCGCCGCGTGGCACACCTCTACGCCCAGGATGTCGCTGAACCCCGCAATGTACCCCTCTGTCAGGCAGAAGCCGAGCGCCAGCTCCGCGTCATGCCCCGGCAGCCGCATCAGGTGGGCCACGACCGACTCGTTGATCTGCACCGCAAGCGGCCCCTCGACCGGCACGGTGAGTGGTTCGTCGATGGCCCGGCCATCGGCCGACAGCCGGACAGCGCGAACCGAGGCGAGGACGCGGGGGTTGCGGTGCACCGGTGTGAAGCTCCGAGGGACGGGGTGGCGTGTGGTTCGCCGGGGGCGGGTTGGGCGCCTTCTGGCGGAACGCCGGTCGGCCTTCAGGCCTACTGCGGCCAGCAGGCCGCGTGGGTCTGGGCGCGATCCCAGCGGTTCCACTTGACGTGCCCGTCCGCGAAGGCCGCGTTCAGGCCGCCGTTGTGGCGCAGACAGGGGTAGTCGCCGGCCGGCACATCGAAGTAGCCGTCATTGGCAGTGCCGTGATCGTCCTCCGGGATCAGCAGAAGCGTCTCAGCGGGCTTGGGCACCATCGCCATCGGGAGGAAGCGCAGCCAGCAGTTCAACTCGTAGGTGCAGCCGCTGCCGGACCTGTCGTCGGGGCAGATGTAGATCTGGGTGTTGCGGACGTAGGGGTACACCGCGCCACGGGTCACGTCGAAGTAGCCGGGCGCCGGCGTGCCGAACGCGGCGTACCACACCCACCCACCGTACGTGCTGTTGCCGCCGTTCCCGTTCGGCGCGCCCGGGTAGGTGTCATCGTAGTCCGTGACGTACATCTCGAACGCGGAGGCGAGCTGCCGCAGGTTACTGGCGCACTGCGCCTGCCGGGCCTTGGCCCGGGCCCGCGCGAAAACCGGGAACAGGATCGCCGCCAGGATCGCGATGATGGCGAGGACCACCAGGATCTCGATCAGCGTGAACCCCTTGCGCATCGACCCACCCTCCCCCGTAGCCGGCTTCTGCACGGACTGACGTCTCAGCGGCTTGCGCGATGCGCCTCTCTGCAAGGTTGCTGCCTGAGCCCGTGTGCCGCGCCCTGGGAGCACCTCGCGGGAACACCCCCACCAAAAGCTGAGCGAGCCACTCGGCTTCCGGGGGCCGTGGCTCGCTCAGTGCGTCAAAGGGAGGGTTACTGCCCTATACATACCCACTTCCCACACCCGCCAAACGGCTCTCTTCCCTCTCAGCATGACGGTCGAGACAGCTCGACCGGCTGCAACCCCGGGCGGCGACCGCCGCCCTCTAGAGACCCGTCTTTCACCCACTGCCCGGCTTCGGCTGCTTCGGCGGCCCCTCGGCCCCCCTCAGCTGGGCCGCCATCATGGCCTGCCGCCTCTCATGGGCCTTCAGGGCCTCCGGCGTAGCCTTAGTGAAGTAGTCGGTGACGACTGGACTCTTGGTGCCCACCGGGTCCATGACGACGGTCACGCTGTCGACCCGCAGCCGGCCGTCGTCGAGCAGCGCGAAGCGCGCCCTGTGCTCGGCGTAACCGGCCTCCCACGTCAGCTCGAACGGGTTGCCCTGGGTCGCCCCGACTCTCTTCACCTCACCATACGGCTTCTCGCCGGTGCAGTGCAGCGCCCAGGGAGTCGCCGCCAGCCCATCGGGCTTCTGCGCGATCGTCACCCGGGTAGGGTCCCGTCGATCCTGGCTCGCGTTGACCCACTCGCCCACGAACCTCGTCTTCGGCGTCGCCTTCGCGGCCGCGATGGCCTCAAATTGGACAGTCGCGGTGCAGGAAGCGTTGGCCTGCCCGTTCGGCCCGGTCCCGGAGGCCTTCGCCGCCGCCGCGGTGGGCGCCGTGGGCATCGGGCCTGAGGCGCGGGTGGCCGCCTTCGGCTCCTCGCTCTTCGGCTCCTCGCTCCGCACCAGGCTCTGGGTCACGGTGTTGTAGGCCAGACCCAGGGACAGAATCACGAGGAAGGCGATCAACATCCCTGTCTTGCGGTCCATCAGACATCCTCCATCTGGTGCGCGTCTAGGGGGGGCACTCGGCACAGATCGACCTGAACAACACCGTGGACAGATACCGTTCTCCCCGATCGGGGAAGATGACGACGACCGTGCCCGACTTCATCCCCTGGGCCACGCGCAACGCTCCGCACAGGGCCGCGCCGCTTGACATTCCCACGAACACGCCCTCTCGCAGGGACAGCTCGCGGGCCATGGCGAAGGCCTCCTCGTCCAGCACGGTGAGCTTACCGTCGAGCTGTCGCTCATCGTAGATGCCCGGCACAATCGCCTCGGTCATGTTCTTCAGGCCCTGGATGCGGTGCCCAGGGCGCGGCTCGACCCCCACGATACGGACGTCGGGGTTGTGTTCCCTCAGCCGTCTGCCCACGCCCATCACGGTGCCCGAGGTACCGAGGCCCGCGACGAAGACATCCACCTCGCCTCCGGTCTGGGCCACGATCTCCGGCCCGGTCGTCTGGTAGTGCGCCTCGACGTTCGCCGGGTTGTCGAACTGGTTGGGCATGAAGTGCCGCTCGGGCTCATCCGAGAGCAGCCGCCGCGCCTCCCGGATGGCCCCGTCGGTGCCCTCCTGGGCCGGCGTGAGCACGATCTCCGCGCCGAAGGCCTCCAGGATCCGCCGCCGCTCCTCGCTCACGCACTGCGGCATGGTCAGCCGCACCCGGTAGCCCTTCGCCGCCGCCACCATGGCGAGGCCGATCCCGGTGTTCCCCGAGGTGGCCTCCAGAATCGTCTTGTCCTTCGTCAGCTCGCCCGACTGCTCCGCGGCCAGCAGCATCTGCTTGGCGATTCGGTCCTTCACCGACCCGCCCGGGTTGTGCCCTTCCAGCTTGGCGAGAACCCGCACGCGTCCGTTCGTGAAGTTGCGGAGCTCGATGAGGGGAGTGTTGCCGATGGCGTCGAGAATGGTCATGGCCATGGCCGCGCCGGATGGCAGTGCCTGCGCGACCATTCTACGGGAGCGGGACAGTGGCGTCAAGCGTCGTGATGGCAGATCGCGCAGGCGAGTTGTCGGTCGCGGAGCGACCGACCCACACGGCTCATTTCTGTCTCGCCAGCGCCCGCACGATGACCAGGAACACCATGGCCCCCAGGAGCGCAACGAGGAAGTGGAATCCCGTCACCCGGTGCCCGACAACCACACTGAGGGCGAGATCGCCGACGACCGATCCGATGATGCCCACCACAATGTCCGTCGCGCAGCCGCCCTTCACCGGCGAGCTGACCAGCGCCCGCGCAATCGCACCGACGAGCGCGCCCAGGATGATGGCGATGATGAGGTCCCACATCGCGCCAATGACCCCCAGGATGAGGATGAGCACCGCCAGGATGAGGACGACGGCGATCGCAGTCTCCCACATGGGTGCAGACCCTCCGAGTCGCCTTCCCGAGCCCGTCCCGAGGACCCCTGCAACGTTCTTGCCGGCCGGCGCTCAGCTCTCGAAGGCCGCCCGCACTCCGGCGTGTACGATCTCGCCGTTGCGGACGTTGATCCCGGCCGCGATGTCGGGGAACCGCGCGGCCGCTTCGTCGAGGCCGAGGTCGGCGATCTTCACTGCATAGGAGATGGTGGCATTCGTCAGCGCCAGCGTCGCGGTCCGGGGCACCGCCGCCGGCATGTTGGGCACGCCCCAGTGGAGGACGCCATGCTTGATCACCACCGGTTGCTCATGGGTCGTGACCTCGCTGGTCTGCACACAGCCGCCCTGGTCGATGGCCACATCGAGCACCACCGAGCCCGACCGCATCTCCTTCACCATCTCCTCGGTGACGAGCTTCGGCGCTCGGGCGCCCGGGATCAGCACCGCCCCAATGAGCACGTCGGCGTAGCGCGCCGCCCGCGCGACCGTCACGGGATCCGAGTACACAGTAATGCAGTTCCCGTGCATGATGTCATCCAGGTAGCGCAGCCGGTCGTGATCGATGTCGAGGATGGTCACGTGCGCCCCGAGCCCCATTGCCACCTTGACCGCATTCACCCCCACCGTGCCCGCGCCGATGACCACCACCTCCGCCGGCGGCACTCCCGGCACTCCCCCCACCAGGATGCCTCGCCCACCCCGGTGGACGTTGAGCGCCGACGCCGCCTCCTGCATGGCCAGCTTCCCCGCTATCTCGCTCATCGGCGTCAGCAGCGGGAGCTGCCCGTCCGGCCGCTGGATCGTCTCATACCCCACGCCGGTCACGCCCGCCTTCTGGAGGGCCTCCGTGAGCTCCCGGGAACTTGCCAGGTGCAGGTAGGTGAAGATGATCTGCCCGCTGCGCAAGAGCGGCCACTCCTCTTCCAGCGGCTCCTTCACCTTCAGGATCATGTCCGCCCGTGCGAACACCTCTCCGGCCGTTGCACAGACCTCCGCCCCCGCTGCCTGTAGCTGCTCGTCGGGGAGCCCGCTCCCCAGGCCCGCCTGGGTCTCCACCAGCACCTGGTGCCCGCGAAGGACCAGTCGCTGCACCCCCGCCGGCGTGATGGCGCACCGGCGCTCTCCCGGTTTGATCTCCTTCGGCACTCCGATGACCATGACCATGCCCCCATTCCGTTTCTCGGGCATCACGTCTGAGCCCGGAATCGCTTCCCCCCGCGCGCGGTGAGACCTTCGTCACCTCGGGACCTTGTGACCGCCTGCCGCTGTTCTAGAACTGTGGTGCAGAGACTCCGTGGGAGGGATGCTTGATGCGCCTTGCAGTTGTCGCCGCTTTGGTGTTGGTCCTTACGGCAGTTCTCGCCATGGACCCGGGCATGGCGCGTGCCGACCTGAGCCCGCCGCCGGTCTGGCAGGGCGATACCCTTTTGGGGCCGGCCAAGTCCGCGGCCCAGTTGGTCAAGGCTACCTTTGACTACACCGCCTCCACGAAGGCCATCTCGGTCAAGCTCGGCAGCAAGTCAGTCCAGATGACCCTCGGCAGCAAGTCCGCCAGGGTCAACGGCAAGGCCATCACGCTCACCGCCGCGCCGAAGATCGTGAAGAACACCACCTACGTCCCGCTCAAGACGCTGTTCACCGGCCTGGGCTACGAGGTCCACGCCTCCGGATCGGACGCGTGGGTCGTCTGCACGGGCCAGATGTGCATCCGCGTGAAGGTTCCCCCTAAGCCGTAGTGGAATCCACTAGCCACGCCGTCATGGGAGCGGGTTTGGGGAGACCCCGTGGAAGTCAGCACGCGCTTCGCCATCGAGGACGACCTGCAGACCCTTGCCGTCTACGAGCGACAGCTCGCCTGCCTGTCCTTCCCCGAAGACCCCATCCTCGACCTCGACTACCACTACGGGAAGCTCCTGCGCGCCCTCCGCGCCGAGCCGGACGGCATGGTCGTGCTGACCCTCGAGGAGGATGTCGTCGGCTGGCTCTGGATGTCCACCAAGGTCTCCCTCGCCACTCGCGAGCGGTACGGTGTCCTCCGCAGCATCTACGTCCGTGAGGATCTCCGCCGGCAAGGGCTCGCGAAGAGCCTCGGCCAGTACTGCCTCCGCTACTTCCACTCCCGGGGCATCCACCGTGTGGTCGCCAAGATCCACCACGAGAACCCCGAGGCCGCCGGACTGCTGAAGGTCATCGGCTTCGAGCTGATGCACCTGACGTTCGAGTACACCGGCCCGACCCGCGAGCCCGGAGCGGCCGCTGCAAGAACGGCTTCAGCCGCGATCTCGGGCGAGGTGGAGCCGGATGAAGACGTCGAGGAGTACGAACCGGGAGGCGACGAAGTTGGCTGAGCAGCTCGCGATCCACGGCGGCCCGCCCGCCCGCTCCACACCCTTCACCTCCGTCGGTGACGCCAGCGGGCGAGACCTCGGCGACGAGGAGATCGCCCTTCTGACCGAGGTGGTCCGCTCGGGCAATCTCGGTCGGCACGGCGGGAAGATGGTGCCGCAGTTCGAGCAGGAGTACGCCGCCCATCAGGGCGTGAAGCACTGCCTGGGCGTCACGAGCGGCACCGCCGCCTTGCACACGGCCGTCGGCGCCCTGCAGCTCAACCCCGGGGACGAGATCATCACCACCACCGTGACCGACATGGGCACGGTCATCGCGATCCTCCAGCAGAACCACATCCCGATCTTCTGCGATGTCGACCGCCGCACGATGAACCTCGACCCGGGGAAGCTCGAGCCGCTCATCACCGACCGCACCCGCGCGATCATCGCCGTGCACCTCTTCGGTCAGGCGTGCGACATGGATGCCATCATGGACATCGCGCGGCGGGACTCGCTCTACGTCATCGAGGACTGCGCCCAGGCCCACGATGCGGAGTGGGACGGGCGGCGCGTCGGCACGATCGGCGACCTCGGCTGCTTCTCTCTCCAGCAGAGCAAGCAGATCACGACCGGCGATGGCGGCATCGTCATCACCAACAACGACGACCTCGCCGACCGCGCCCGCATGTTCCACGACAAGTTCTACGACCGCTCCGGGGAGAACCGCGGCGTGCTCCGCCTCGGGGTGAACTACCGCATGACCGAGCTTCAGGGCGCTGTCGCTCTCGCCCAGACCCGGAAGCTCGACTCCATCCTGCAGCGCCGCCGAGGAACCGCCGAGCTCCTCACGGCATACCTGCAGGAGCTCCCCGGGCTGAAGCCGCTCTGGGTGCATCCCAAGGCCAGGCACTCGTACTGGATCTACCCCTTCCAGATCGACGAGGAGGCCCTCGGCTGCTCCGTCGCCGACTTCCGCGCTGCAATCCAGGCCGAGGGGCTCCCGTGGGGTACGGGCTACGCGGGCGGCATCCCCATCTGCATGTACCCCGCCATTCGCGACCACAAAGCGTATGGCGACAGCAGCTTCCCGTGGGAGGCCCCTTACGGCCGCCACGTCGAGTACCGCGGGGCAGACTATCCGGGAACCCTCTGGGCCCAGGCGAACACCTTCGTCATGAACTGGAACGAGGGAATCATCGAGAGCGACGTGGCCGACATGGCCCACGGCTTCCGGAAGGTCACCGAGCACTTCGCACGTTAGCGCCGTTGAGCCGTTGCCGTTCCTGTCACCCGTCCCCGGTCACTTGTCCACTTGGGGTGGTGGCAACGATGCCGTTATTCGCTGGTCCCGATGTAGACACCACCCCCGGCTGGCTTCGCAACCACTGGTTGCTGGCCGTGCTGACGGCGGGCTTCCACATCGACCTCGCGATGGCGATCCTGATCGGCACCCCGCGCCTTGCCAACGCCCTCCGCCTGACCGAACTCCCGATCCCCCGCCCGACCCTGTGGCTGCTCGACGCCGGCGCCTTCATCAAGGCCTGGTGGTTCCTGGTCCTCCCGCCACTCGTCCTGGGCCCGCTCTTCCTCGCCGGGCGCTTCCGCCATCGCGCCGTGCCTGTCCTCCAGGTGTGGCTCATCCTTCTCATCGCCCTGCTCATCGCCGTCTGCGCCGCCATCCTCCTCCCCGTAAAGACCATCGCCACCGCGCCCATGCCGTGAGTGCCGTTACTGGCACCGCGACCACCCTTGCTCGCATGCCGTCACCGTCGACGTCTTGGGCCGTCCGTAGGCCGGGTCTCCACGCCCGACACACCGGCTAGCCCGGCGAGGCCCGAGGGAAGGTGGCCAACCGGGCGACACCCAAACAGACGTTGACAGCCCGTTCTGTTGGTGCTACTGTACTCAAACAGATGTTTGACTCCTACCAGGGCTTCCCATGACGATACGCCCAGCGCACCAGCACTTAGAGGTAGACCAATCCCCCTCGCCCAGGCCAGGCGACCCGCAGCTTGTCCTGCCCTCTCTCGCCGCCTCGAACGGGGGGCTTGGCGATAGCGCGTTCACTGAGAACCGCCAGGAACCGGTGCACCGTTGGGTGCCGTGGATCGCCGGCTTCGCGGCTTCGTTCGTCGGCGATGCTCTCAGCCGCATCGAGCCGCGCCAAGGACAGACCCCCACCGTCCTCGACCCGTTTGCCGGTGTCGGCACGACCCTCGTCGAGGGCATGAGACGTGGGTTCAGGGCGGTCGGCTTCGAGATCAACCCCTACGCCGCCCTGGCGTGCCGGGCGAAGCTGCGCGTGGGGGAGTACAATGTGGGCGAGCTGCGTCACCGGGCGGAGGCCCTCACTCGGTTCGTCGCGAGCAGGAGCGCCGACCCATCTGCTTCGCCCGCTACCTGCCCCCCAACCGGCTTCCGCAGCCGCGCGCCCTTCTTCAGCCCGTCGGTTGAGCGCCAGGTCCTCTTCGCGCTCGACTTCATCGGCGGCGAGAAGTCCCCGGTCGTCGCCGACCTCTTGCGCGTGGCGCTCGGGGGAACGATGGTCGGGTTCTCGAACTACTCGTACGAGCCGAGCCTCGGGAGAAGGGTCGCGGCGGGCAAGCAGCCCATTCTAGAGGCAGACGTGGCTGCGGTGCTGCGGACGAAGCTCGGGGCGATGTGCCGCGACGTAGAGTGGTGGCAGAGGCATGTGCACGGCACCGCGTTGCCGGCCGAGGTTCACCTGCAGTCGTACCTGACCGATCCCTGCCCTCTGCCCCCTGCCTCGGTGGACCTCCTGGTCACCTCGCCGCCCTACCTCAACAACTACCACTACCCTCGCAACACGCGCCCCCAGCTGTACTGGCTCGGCCTCGTGACCGCGAGCCCGGATGTGAAGCGACTGGAGCAGGAGAGCTTCGGCAAGTTCTGGCAGACCGTGCGTGCCGCTGCCGACGTGCCGCTCGAGTTCGATGACCCGGAGCTTGGCGAGCTTCTCCGCGAACTCAAGTCCAGGAACGCTCACCGCGGCGTCTACGGCGGGCAGGGCTGGGCGAACTACGCCGCCACCTACTTCAACGACTGCGACCGCTTCTGCCGCCGGACCGCTGGGCTGATGCGCCCGGGCGGCCTGGTCATCGTCGTGATCGGCAACAACATCGTCCAGGGCATCGAGTTCCGAACCGACCAAGTACTCGCCCGCATTGCGGAGCGTTGGGGCCTCCAACTGGTCGACATCCACCGCGTCCGTCGGAAGCGCACCGGCTCCAGCATCATCAACTCGTCAGTCCGACAGGGCAACGCGGGAGGGAAGGTGGAGCTCTACGAGAGCGCAGTGGAGCTCCGCAAGCCCTCGGGCTAGCCAGCGCCCGGGTTCGTCTCCTGTCCCCGCTGCAGGAACTCACGGATCTGTCGTCCAAGGTCCTCGCGCGTCTGGTCGCCCGCTGGAAGGCTCAGGCCGGCGACGAACCCCCTTCCCGGGTGAAGCGTGTCCCACATCGAGCGCCTCTGCTGGCCCCTACCTCTCCCCGGTGTGTGTATGCCGAAGCCCTTGATCAGGCAGTTCCACAGCGGCCGGTAGTAGTCGACAAGAGCGTCTTCTGCGAGGGTGATCCACACACGGTGGAGTACGAGGAAGCGACATCGGAAGTCGCCGCAGTCAAGGCCCTCTGCCTCACTGATGGACCTCGCGTGCTCACACAGACGCCTATACACGCCCTGCGTCCCCGTGTCGGCCTTGCCAACGTAGATCGGCACCGTCACCTCGCGCGTGTTGGCGGCGGCAAGAGGCTGGTATGCCGGGAAGGACCCCAGGTAGTACAGAGTGTAGATGCCGATCCCTACGAAGGCCTCGATCGGTGGGAGGGGCTCCGCCTCTCGCTCAAGGAGGGCGCGTACCACGCCCTCCTTGATGTTGCCTAGGTCGAGCGGGTCGTAGCGTTCCACGTGCCTCATGGTGCCCTCCATCCGCGTGGGGGCGCGCGCACTGAATGGGAGCGCGGGCCGGTGGGCCCAATGCCTCATCCGCGCCGTGCCGCCGGCCTGCGTCTCGCCTGCCTCATCACACCTTGACCGCCACCCCCGTCTTGCTCGACGCGTAGATGCCGTCCAGAATCCGCTGCGTGATGATCGCCTCCTCGGCTGGCACCGGTTCCGGCAGGTCCTTCTGGATGCATTCGATGAATACCCGCACTTCCTCCGCATGGCCGCCAGGGCCGCCGAGAAGTTCGGGGGAGGCGATGGTCAGCGAGCCCATCTCCTCGCGGATCAGCTTCAGCGGGCTGCTCTGCAGGCCGCCCTTCGTGCCGCAGATCATCGTGCTGAAGATGTCCTCGGGGATGTTGAGCGCCCAGCTCGATTCGAGGACGACGGTCGCGCCGTTCTTGAACTTGATGAGCCCCACGCCGAAGTCCTCGACCCCGTACTTCTTCGGGTCCCAACTGCCCATGCCAGCGACCTGACGGCCCGGGCGGGCGCCGATGAAGTCCGACACCTTGCCCGAGACGCTCCTCGGCTCCGGGAAGCCCATCAGCCACAGCGTGAGGTCGAGGATGTGGACGCCGATGTCGAACACCGGGCCGCCGACCGAGAGCTTCCTCGAGGTGAACGCGCCCCAGCCGGGGATGCCGCGGCGCCGCAGGGCCATGGCGCGCGCGTAGTACACGTCGCCCACCGCGCCCGACTCCATGAACTCCTTCATCAGCCGCGACTGTGGGCTGAAGCGCGCCGTCTGGCCGACCATCAGCTTCTTCTTCGCCTTCTTCGCCTCCGCGCCCATCTTCTTCGCCTCGGCGGCGCTGACCGCCATCGGCTTCTCCACCAGCACGTGCTTCCCGGCTCGCAGGGCGTCCACCGTCGGCTGGCAGTGGTACGTGTTCGGCGTGCACACGCTCACCACGTCGATCTCGTCCATCTCAAGCAGCTTCTTCCAGTCCGAGAACTGGTGCGGCACGTTGAACTTCTCCGCCGCGCTCTTGCGCGCGCTCTCGCTCACGTCGCACACCGCCAGCATCTCACAGTCCGGCAGAGCCGCGTACCCGGGCATGTGCGCTCCCTGCGCGATGCCGCCTGAGCCGATGATGCCAACGCCAAGCTTCTTGCTCGCCATGGGGCGATCTCCTTTCGTCTCTCCTGCCATCATGGGCCACGGAAGGCCCCGAGGTTCTGATGCGGGACGGGCGTTGTTTCGACGGATCGGCTCCCACCCCCTGCCCCGGCGACCCTCGCCCCCTCCCCTCTCCCACTGGGAGAGGGGTGCAGGGGTGAGGGCAGAAGGACGCGGCTTCGCCGGGACCGAACCTCGCCCTGGGACGTTGTTACCCCTGGAGGATGTCAGCTCATGCCGCGAATGTCCGCCTTGTTCTTGTCCTTGATGCTCCTCGGCGCCGGTGCCCTGGTGGCGGCGCCACCTCTACCCGCACTTGACCAGGCCGCCCCCCACGATGAGGTCGCCGCGCCGGCCTACAACCTCACAGCCACGTGGGACGCTCTGCCGAAGGGCGCAGAGGCCTCCCTGATCTTCGACCACCGTGCCGCTGAGGACTTCCGGCTTCTCCGCGTCTCCACGGCGCGGACGCAGCTTCTCACTGCCCAGGGCGCCCGTCTCGTCCCCCTCGTGTCGGGGAGCGGGTTGCCCCCCGGGCAGGGCGCATCCCTGACCCTCACCGTGTTGCGGCGCCCGGGGTCCATTCGCGTCTACGCCGGGCCGACGCTGCTCGTGCAAGCGTACGTAACGACACCGGGCGGGGGCGCTTGCGGCGTGGCCTCCGGCTCGGCCGCAAAGCCAACCGACCTCTTCGTTCAGGAGGTTGGCGACATCGACCTCGAGGACGACTTCTTCGCCGGCGACGAACGCGACGACGCCTGGAAGATGCTCGTCGGCAAGTTCCGCATCGACGTCTACTGGGACCCGAAGCAGAAGCTCGACAGCCGCCCCATCGGCGCCTCCTGGTTCGCCAACGCCGGGCCCGGAGATCACCTGGCGGTCGCGGGCGAGGACTACTGGGACGACACCGCGAGCGAAGTGTCAGTGCTCCCTGCGCCCGGCTGCACGGTCGGCCTGGCGGCGCGCGTGCATGATGCCGGGAACTACGTCGCCCTCACGCTGTCGGCCCCGCCTGATGGCGCCGAGACCGTGGCGAAGCTGATCGAGTCTGTCGACGGGAAGCCGCGCACGCTTGCCGAGAAGCGCGGCCCTTGGCCTCCCGGCCGTTGGCATCGCCTCCGGGTGGAGGTGGCCGGGCAGCGGGCTCTGGGGCTGGTTGATGGCGACACGATCGGCGAGGGGCGCACATCCGGTTGGCCCTGCGGCCCGGTCGGCCTGCTGATGAGCGGACAAGGAGACTGCCGCTTCGATGACCTCGCGGTCCACGGCCTCCGCCGCCTCGACGCCGTTGCTCAGAGCGCGCCTGCCGGCCCGTGGACGTTCCCCTCGGGCGCGTGGCAGGCTACGGGGGCGAAGCTCTCCTGCCGCGCCGCGAGCACCGCGGTAGCCGTCGCGTCAGCGGGCAGTTGGCAAGACTGCGACCTGCAGGCCACGGTCACGCCCGGCCCGCAGTCGCCAGCCGGCCTTCTGGCGCGGTGGGGCGATGCCGGCGGTTACGCTCTCTTGGTGCGCCCCGATGGGAAGGACTTGCTCTGCACCATCGCGAGCCTCGCTCCTCAATCCGACCCCTCGATCCTCGCTCAGGGACGTGTGCCTGCCGGCGGGCAGGCAGCCCAGCTTCGCCTCGTCGCGGATGGCGCCGCGCTCCGCGGGTTCGTCGATGGCCAGTGCGTGGCGAAGGCCTGGGATGGTCGGTACACGGAGGGCGCGGTCGGGCTGGTCGCGACAGCCGGCACCGCGGCGTTCTCCGGCTTCCGCGCGGCTGCTCCGCCGCTCCGCGAGGCGGTGACGGTCCTGGTCGAGGACGGCACCGGGCGCACTCGTCCCGGCGCCGAGCACGGCTTGTTCGAGCGGTTTCTCGGCGACCTGTGGCGTCCCCTCGGCGGCTCACCACAGCCCACCGAGCTTGGCGGCGAGCCCTGCTTCGCGCTCCGCAACGGGGCCTTGCGGTTCTACAGCCCACGGCCAGGGGAGGTCTCGGTCTCGGTCGATGTGCTTCGCTGCGATGACAAGGCCGTCGGGCTCGTCATCTGCTCACAACCCCAGGCGCAGAGCAGCGGCTACAGGTTCGCGCTCACCAACGATCAGCTCACCCTCACCCGTGACGGCGAGGTCGTGAAGACAGAGTCGCTGGGCTCGAAGCCCGCGACACCACAACACCTCTCCCTCAGCCGCGACGGCCCCTACGTCATCGGCCAATGCGGTCAGGCAGTCATCGCCAACTGCGACCCGAAGCCCCTCGATTCAGGCTACGCCCTGGTCCGCGTCGATGGCGAGGCCACCCTCGACAACCTGCTGCTCGGCGCCGACCACGCCCTGTCATACCCCTTCGGCCGCGTCGAGCCCGACTGGATGCCGGCCTCGGGCGACTGGGCCTTCCACTCGGGGATGGCCTGCATCCCCTGGGCCTACTGGCTGACAGGCGACGGGAGGCAGCAGCCCGCCTTCACCTGGTGCCGGCGTCTCGCGCCCTCCGATGTTGCCGTCTCGTTCGATGTCAGCGAGTACACCGAGGGCTACGAGAACGACGACCACCAGCACTTCCCCTACCACGATATCAGCCTCGTGCTGGCCGCGCCCGAGCAGAAGCCCGATTCGGGCTACCGATTCGTCATCGGGGCCGAGGGCGGTCGGTTGCTTCGCCTCTACCGGAACGGGGAGTTGGTGAAGGAGATCAACGACCCGCGCTTCGCGATCGCGATGAACTACCACTGCAACACTCCGCGCGCCATCGAGGTCAGCGCCTCCAAGCACGGTGGCGCGCTCCGCCTGGTCCTCCAGGGCGTCCCGGCGCTGAACTATGACGACCCCTTGCCTCTCGGCGCGGGCTTCGTCGGCCTGGGTGTCGCGAACTGCCGCGCGAACTACCGCGACCTGTTCCTATGCCGCGACTACACGTGGGAGCTGCCTGTCGGGGCGGCCGGTCTCTCCGTGCCCTAGAGACGGGTTCGCGGTTCTCGCGCGACAGGCGCCCTCACGGACGGCGCCGCCTCTACTGCCCGTGGCGCAGCCTTCTGGGTTGTGTTCACAAAGGCATTGTCGGGCTGGAAGCCCGACCTACGCGACGAACACCGCACGGCAAGAGGGAGACTCCTGCCCGCTCAGGCCGTTGCCGTTCGCGTAGGACGGGCGTCCTCGCCCGTCGAAGCCTTGTGTTGAACACAACCTCCGAGGCTGCGACCGTCGGGCCACCGGCTCGATACCCCCATCCTGATCGTGCGTCCCCGTGCCGACTGGGCAGGTGTTCCCCATTCCGACGGCGAAGGCCTACCGACAGAGTTCGCGCTGCGGAGGCTGCCCGCGCCGTTACGACCTGACTGTGCCAGGTGGTCCAGAGATGCTTGCCAACCGACTCCGCCTTCTAGCCGTTGCTCTGGCCGGTCTGTCCCTCGTTCTGGCGTCCAGTGCCGCGTGGGGGACCCTCTACGGTCCGGTTGTCGTGCTGCCGCCTCACGCACCCAACTGGCCTACGATACGCGCGATCAACAGGAAGGGACAGATCGCTGGCAGCCTGCCGTGGGACTCGTGTGAGTCGCACGCGGCCGTCTGGGACGCGTCCACGGCCACGATCGTCCGCGTGCTCCCATGGCACGGCAGCGAAGCGGTCGGCATAGACGACCGGGGGCGGGTGGCGGTGAACCATTGGTGGGACGGCCCCGACGGGCCGTGCGAGCGTGCCTACCTGTGGGACGGGCGGTACCACTCCCTCGGCACCCTCGGGGGACGCCATGTGACCACGGCGTTTGCCATGAACGCCCGGGGTGAGGTCGCCGGGTACTCGGAACTCTCCCCGTACCCTTACCCCCCCAACTACTACGGCCAGTACCACGCGTTCCGCTGGGACGGGGCCATGCTGGACCTCGGTGATCTCAACGAAAACAGCGGGAGCGAGGGGTTCGACATCAACAACCGCGGCCAGGTTGTCGGGGAGAGCGGCTTCCTGGCGTGGCCCGGCCTGTACACTCTGCGCGCCTTCCTCTGGGACGGCGCCATGCGGAACCTCGGCGTCTTGCCGCGGGACTGGGATCCGCCCAACGGTGCGTATGGCGAGAGCCAGGCCTATCGCGTCAACGATCAGGGACAGGCGGTGGGCTACTCAAGGGGAGACTCGGGCTGCTACTACCCCCCCCACGCAGTCTTGTGGGACTCCGCAGGGATCCACGACTTGAGCGCGCCAGGGTTCGAATGGGGAACGGCCGAGGCCATCAACAACAAGGGGCAGATCGTGGGAGTTGGAGGCTCTGAAGGCTGGTTGTGGGAGGATGGGGAGTATCGGATGTCCACGCCGTGGTACCCCGTGGACATCAACGACGACGGGTGCATTGTCGGCAACCGAGGGTGGCTCCTGCGTCCGGTGAAGTGGGCGCTGCTGTACTACTTCTGCGACGCCAACAACCTGTCAGCGTCAATGGAGGTGAAGTTCCGCTCCCTGGCCGCGGGGGCCTCGAACCCGAACGTCGCAATCTTCGTCCTGTGGGACCACAGTAACCCCGCCGATCCCGATGCGATCTACCGGGTGTCGACGAACGCCGATTGGCGGACCTACCCTCGTGCCGGACAGTTGATGGAGCCGGGCGGGGGGTACATGTGGCTGCCGGAGGACCTGGGCCTCCCGAACGAACTCAATGTGGGCGACCCGACCACGCTGACCACGTTCGTGAACTGGGTCCTCGCCGAGCACGACGGCAGGACGATGCTCGCGCTGTGCGACCACGGGTGGGGCGTGGAGCCTTCGGCGGCCCGCGCCAACCGCGCACGCCCGACCGGGATAGGCGAGGACCAGAGCGGCGACTACCTGTCATTGGATGAGCTGCGGACGGCCTTCGACGCGCTCACCAAGCCGATCAACGTCGTTCACCTCGATGCCTGCTTGATGGGCCTGTTGGAGGTCGTCTACCAACTGGAGGGCACCAACGGCTGCCCCGGGTACCTCGTCGCCTCTCAGGATCGGGGCTGGTCCATCGCGCCGTGGTCCTGGGAGAAGGAATACGTCCCCGCCGTGAGCGCGAGCACCACACCGCGCGACCTCGCCCAACAGGCTGCCAACTGGTACTACGAGTACGAGGTGGGCGCAGGGAAACCGGTCACCGTATCAGTGTTCCACATGCGCCGGACGCCGACGGTGATCGACCGCTTCAAGCGGTTCGCCCGCGCCCTACGTGCGGGGATCCCGCGTCACGCAGGCGCGATCAGGGAGGCCTGGGAGCAGACCCAGAAGTTCAACGAGAACCAAGATAGTGAGATCGACAACCTGGACGCTTACCTGGATCTGCGTCACCTCGCCGACAACGTGGACTATCTCGTCACGGGCAGCGACGAGGCCGCCGTGGAACTCCATCAGTCAGCGGGGAGGCTGTGGCACGCCCTGGCCCTCGGCCCCGAGAACATGGTGATCGTCAACAAGAGCAAGAGCGGCGGGCCTGGCTACAGTTTCGAGTGGGGCCGGAGAGGGGAGACGAGCACGAACGGCCTCTCCATCTTCTTCCCCGCCCGCCGCGACCACTGGATGTTGGCGAAGTACTGCACCCTTGGTCCAACGGGCGCCAACCTTCGCCTGGTGCAGGATACCGAGTGGGGTGAGTTCCTGCGGGAGTTCCGGCTCGAGCCCTCCCTGGAGCTGACGGGCGAAAAGGGCTACGAGGCGGACGGGGTCGAGCCCGACAGCGGCGTGGCCGACTCGACCCGATTCGTCTTCCGGGTGAAGCTCACCGACCCTGATGGTGATGAACCCAAGTGGGTCCGCGTCACGGTCTTGAACGCCGACGGCGAGGCCGTCGAGTACAAACTCAGGGGTGGCGCGGGTTCGACCGAGACCGGCCGGGTCTACCAGACCGCGGTGAGGCTCCCCCAGGACCCCGCGTATGTCTACTATTTCACCGCGCGAGACCATGACGGCGACGCGTGCGGCCCAGCGGCCCTCCCGCGGACGTTCAGCGGCCCGACGGTGACCGGAGGGGCCTCGTCACTGGCGCTCAGCGCCTTGGCGGCCGTGCCGACCGCCGGGGGCGCGCAGATCACCTTCAGCCTGGCGAGGGCAGCCGACGTGACGGCGACCGTGCTGAACGTTGCGGGGCGGCCGATCAGGACAATCGCCGCCGCCAAGCCCTTCGCCGCGGGCGGGCAGACACTGCTGTGGGATGCGCGAGCGGAGACCGGGCTGTCGGCGCCCGCGGGCGTGTACGTCATCCGCGTGACCGCGAGGACCGAGGACGGCGCCCAGAGCAGCGCGCTGACGACCGTGAGGATCAGCCGGTAGGGCTTGCTGCACGACTGCCCTGCCTCGGCAACCTTCTCCCTTCACCAACGTAGTAGCCTCCGGGAGACGAGGCTGGCCCCTCGCTTCCCGCGACCTTCCTGCGCCCCGACCGGAGCCCTGGCGCGCCGCTCCGGTCGGGCCCCTTACGGTCAGCCTGCCCCCGGCCAGGGAAGTGCCCAGAACCAGGCACTTGGCAGGGGGCGCAGGTGTCGGGTTCTGTCGGCTTTTGTCGCCTTTTGTCGGCTTCCCCCGCCCTACTTGCCGCCTCCGTAACCACTGACCGCTGGCGCCCGCCCGTCTCGCCATCATTGGCGGCCCGCCTGGGGATGCTGCCTCCGGGTTGCCTGGTCAGCCTCCCGGTTGCCTGTGCCCCTGATTCGGAGTACAATGGCGGCATGAGGACCCCCCGCGTGCTGACGGGCAGGTACGAGGAACTCGAGACCATGGAGCGCAAGATCGAGTGGTTCCGCGGGCTCAGTGTTGAGGAGCGGCTCGCGACACTCGAGGACTACCTCGAGTTCGTCCGGCAGGTGAGACCCGAGCTACTGAGGTGCGACCGTGCGCCCGACCCGTCGCGATCTGTACGTGTTGTTAGCCTCCCACAACGTTAGGTACATCGTGATCGGGGGAGTGGCCGTCATGGCCCACGGCGTGCCTCGGTTCACGCTCGACCTCGATATTGTGATCGAGGCCACGCGGGACAACGCTACGAGGCTGGTCGCCGCGCTGCGGGAGGCGCGGTTGGGCACTGCGTTCGAGATCGAGCCGGCGGACGTCCTCGCCCAGGAGATCATCCTCTTCCGTGACTGGCTAGCGCTTGACGTCCACACCAAGCCGCCCGGCTTCGACTTCGAGACGGCCTGGGTGCGGAGGCGGATCGAGACGGTGGACGGTGTGCCGGTGAACATACTGTCCATCGAGGACCTCATCGCCAGCAAAGAGGCGACTGGGCGCCCCGTTGACCTGGAGGATGTCGCCCACCTGCGGGAAGTGCTCCGCCAGGAGAACCGCGCAGACGGGCCTGCCTCCCCAAGCTGACCCCGAGGATGACACCTCCCGCCAATCCCTCTGCCATGGACCCACTCGACTTCCTCCGCCAGCTGAAGGACTCCCCGAACTACCGCGGGCAGATCGCCCACATCGAGGTCACCCCACCCCGAGAAGCCCGCTACGGCGAGCCGGAGCAACCGGTGCCGCCGGAACTCGCGGAGGCGTTCCGCCGGGCGCAGGGCATTGAGCAGCTGTGGTCCCATCAGGCCGCCGCGCTCGATGCAGTGCGGCGCGGCGAGAGCCTATGCGTCGTGTCCGGCACCGCGAGCGGGAAGACGCTCTGCTACAATCTCCCCATCCTCGAGACGGTGCTCAACGATCCCGAGGCCTGCGCCCTGTACCTCTTCCCCACCAAGGCCCTCGCCCAGGACCAGCTTCGCCACCTGCGCGAGCTGGTGAAGCACTGCCCCGGGCTGCCGCCACCTCACACGTACGACGCCGACACGAGCCGGGCCACCCGCGACCGCGTCCGGCGAGAGAGCCGGTTGGTCCTCTCGAACCCCGACATGGTCCACGTGAACCTGCTGCCCAACCACACCCGCTGGAGCCGCTTCCTGGCGAACCTCCGGTTCGTGGTCGTGGACGAGGTGCACAGCGTGCGGGGGATCTTCGGCTCGCATTGCGCGCACGTCTTCCGCCGGCTGGCGCGCCTGTGCGATCGCTACCGACGGCTCTCGGACCCCGCCTCAGCGGTAGGCCGCTACCCGCAGTTCATCTGCTGCTCGGCGACCATCGCCAACCCGAGGGAGCACGCCGAGGCGCTGACGGGCCGCGAGGTGACGCTCATCGAGGACGACGGCTCGCCCCAGGGGCGCCGCTACTTCGTCTTCTGGAACCCGCCGGTCCCCGCTTCCCTGACCCAGAGGCGGCGCAGCGGCAACGTCGAGGCCGTCGAGCTCTTGGCCGAGGTTGTCCGCGGCGGGTTCCGGTCCATCGCCTTCACGAAGTGGTGGGGCGCCACCGAACTCGTCACCCGGTACACCCAGGAGCTGCTGCGCCGCGACGGGCTGGCGGCGCAGGTGGCGAGCTACCGCGGCGGATACCTCGCGTCCCACCGGCGCGAGGTGGAGAAGCAGCTGTTCGAGGGCGACCTGCGGGCGGTCGTCAGCACCTCGGCGCTTGAGCTCGGGATCAACATCGGCGGCCTGCAGGCCGCGCTGGTCATCGGCTTCCCGGGCACCATCTCCGCCACACGCCAGCAGGCCGGCCGCGCCGGGCGAGGCCCGGAGGACTCCATCGCCTTCCTCGTCGCCTACGACACCGCCATCAACCAGTACCTGATGAACTACCCCGGCTACTTCTTCGGGAAGGAGAACGAGAAGGCCCTCATCGCCCCGCGTAACCGCCACATCTTGACCAGCCAGCTCGCCTGCGCCTGTCACGAGATGCCGCTGGCGCGCGCCGAGCTTCCGGACTTCGTCGGCGGGAAGATCACGGGGCACGTGCCCAGACGCGACATCGACGCCCAGGTGAAGCGCACCCACGAGGAGCTCCAGGCCCAAGCCGCCCCCGGTCAGGCCCCACCAGTCGACTCCGGCTGCGCCGGCCCCGAGCTGCCCCCACCCTCAGCGCCGATCCTTGACGACGAGTCGCCCGATCCCGTCGCTGAGGCCGAGGCGATCCTCGCCGTCATGGAGGACGAGGGCCTCGTGCGGGAAGTCAACGGGACCTGGTACTACGCTGAATCATCCAAGCCGGCGTACCGCGTCAGCCTGCGGAGCATCGCCCGAGACAACTTCCAGATCGTCGACGTCACCGACGCCGCTCACGAGGCTATCATCGGCGACATCGACCAGTTCAACGCCTACCCGATCCTGCATCCCGAGGCGATCTACCTGCACGGAGGCGACGCCTACTTCGTGGAGAAGCTGGACCTGGACCGCAGACGCGCGGAGGTGCGGCGGGTGGAGGTGGACTACTACACCTCGCCACTCGGCGGACGGGGTGTGGCCATCATCCACTCGGTGGATGAGCGGGCCCGCTTCCCTGCTGGCGAGGTGTGGTTCGGCGATGTGACCTGCCACTTCAACACCAACGCCTATGACAAGATCAGGCTCTGGACCCGGGAACCGTTCGACCGCCGGCCGGTGAACCTGCCGCCCCAGATTCTGGAGACCACGGCCTACTGGGTCAGCCCGCGGGAGGACACGGTCAAGCGGATTGTGGAGAGCGGCCGGCGCCCCTACGATGGCGTCTACGGGCTCGGCCAGGCGCTCATGGTGACCACGGCGCTGTTCGCAAGCTGCTACCCGCTGGACGTCCGCTACAGCGAGCCGCCAGTGCCCGAGTGTCTCCGGTGGGGGTGCAGTGCTCACTCGATCTTCATCTTCGACAACTACCAGGGGGCCCTCGGCTTCACGGAGCTGGCCTTCGCGCGGATCGATGAGCTGCTGGAAACGACCCTCTCGTTGATCGAGGAGTGCCCCTGCGAGGGTGGCTGCCCGTTCTGCGTGGGGTTCTACCTGCGACCGTTCATCCCGCACGACCCGGAGAACATGGAGGGATGGATCGCGGACAAGGAGGTCGCGCTGATGATCCTGCACGACCTTCTGGGATTGGCGCCCTACGAGCCGAAGCCCCCCGACGAGCAGCGACGGTCGTGGCGCGCGCGGGTGGAGGCGGAGGCCGGGGTCGAACCGGGGGGCGTTCTCGAGCAGACGCCGGCCGAGGCGGAGGGGCTGCCGGAACACGTCCGAGGCCAGATACTGCGGAGACTCGGCAAGGGGAGCAAGCTGTGATGCCCCAGCGGAACGCCCCGGGGTGGGCGGCCATTGCGATCGTGGCCGGCGTCTGCGCGGCTGGGGCAATCGGCTGTCGCGGGAAGAAGCCGCCACCGCCACCCCCTCCCGAGAGCCGCGATACGAAGTACGACCTCCAACCGGTCACCACGCCGTTGGCCTGTGTCAAGGATGGCGCCGTCACCGTGATGGACGGCGAGGGCAACAACCAGCGTCGCCTTTCGGCCCCTGGCACGCCGGTTCCCGAGTCGCTGGCCTGGTCGCCCGACACCAGGCGGCTCGCCTTCTGGACCGTGGACCGCGCCCAGGACCCTCTCGCCGGCGCGTTCAGGCTGTGCGTGGCTGACGTGGCCTCCAGCGGCGACCCCGCGGTGATCTACACCAGCGACCCGGGGCTGGGCGGCGATGTCCCCGTCTTCTCGCCCAATGGCGCCGAGGTGTACGCCTCGGTGTATGGCGGCCGGAACGAGGGGGGCAAGACGGCGGGAGGGCTCTTCGCCAAGGAGTTCTCGCGGGACCTGGGGCTGCTGCGATTCCCGGTCGGCGGCGGCAAGCCACAACCGCTGATCGATCGACGCCCGGCAGCCCGCGGACCGCTCCGGTGGCCCGACCCCTCCCCGGATGGGAAGCAGCTCATCGCGATCAGCGGACAGGACCTGCCGCGCGGGCACCTGGCCGTCATCGACCTCGCCACCCGCGACGTCAAGGAGTACCACGATCGCTCAGCCTTCATCGCCCAGTGGTGCCCCAGAGCCCTGCGGGTGGCCTACCTCGCCCCCGGCATGGACCGGACGAGGGATCTTCGTGTCTGGACGCCCGGGGCCACCACCGATGCCCTGGTCGCGGCCGGCCTGCAACCTCTCGCCACGTTCGCGTGGTCCCCGGGCGGGAAGGCCATCGCGTACACCGACGTTTCACGCTACCTCGTCCAGTTGGAGCAGCGCCGCAAGTGGCCGCCCGAGCTGCACAAGAGCCTGCGCACACCGGGCGCGCTGTACCGGTGGCCGACCTGGACGCCCGACGGTCGCGCGATCGTCTACGAATACCACCAGACCGCCGACGCCCAGTCGGTCCTCAAGCGGGACGCCCTTGACGCCACCATCGCCGCTCGTGACCTCATCGCCGGCGGCGTGAGGCCCCTCTTCGCCGTGAGCCGTTGAAGCCGGGTCACGACTCCCCGCGATCGACGAAGGGCAGCCTCCTCCGTACCCGGAAATCTCCCACGTTCCAGCCCTCCGCCCGCCGTATGGAGCCTTCAGGAGTCAGCCATGGACCGACGTCGTTTCCTGCACACTGGCGCACTGGGCGCCACAGCCGCCGCCCTCGCCGGTGGTCGCATCGCCCAGGCCGTGCCGCCCGTCGGGCGGTCGACTCCCCCTCGGCTCAAGCTGAGCTGTTGCGCGTACTCCTACCGCAAGTACCTCGCCGGTAAGGAGCGGTCGATGACGATGGACCAGTTCATCGACCTCTGCGCCAGCATGGGCCTCGACGGCGCTGAGCTTACCAGCTACTACTTCGAGCAGGCCACGCCGGAGTATGACCACGAGCTGCGACGACGCTGTTTCCTTGCCGGCCTCGACATCTCAGGCGCGGCCCTCGGCACCACCTTCGCCGTCCCCCCCGGTCCCGACCGTGACAAGCAGCTCGCCGGCGTCAGGCAGTGGATCGATCGCGCGGTCGAGTTGGGCGCGCCCTGCCTGCGCGTCTTCGGCGGCGGCATCCCCAAGGGCGTCGAGCGGGAGGAGGCCGCCCAGTGGGCCATCGACTCCCTCCGTGAGGCAGCCATCCACGCTCGCGAACGCGGGGTCTACCTGGCTCTGGAGAACCACGGCGGCGTGACCGAGACAGCCGACGACGTGCTGAGGGTTCTGCAGTCCGTGGAGTCGGACTGGGTGGGCGCCAACCTCGACACCGGCAACTTCCACGGCGACGACCCCTACGCGGACGTCGCTCGCGTGGCGCCCTATGCGGTCAACGTCCACCTGAAGGCCACCATGGCTGCGCGCGGCAAGTCCGCCCAGCCGGCCGACTTCCCCCGCCTCGTCGGCCTCCTCCGCGAGGCGAAGTACAGCGGCTACCTGTCGCTGGAGTACGAGTCGGCCGAGGACCCCATGACGGCCGTCCCTCGCCTCATCGCCCAGGTCCGGGTGGCGATCGAGACTCCCCCAGGAGGTCCACCATGACGCGTGCGTGGCTGCTTCTGCTGTCGGCGCACCTCCTAGCCTGTGCCTCCGCTCTCCTGGCGCAGCCCGCCGGGACGGACCGGGTCGAGGTCAAGCTCGACCGGGCCACTCTCCTCTGGCGGGCGCAGACGGGGCTCGAGGTCAGGTACAGCGGCCAGCCCGTCTTCCTCGCCTACCCGGGCGAGCTTACGGTCCACGCCGCTGACTGGAAGAAGGCCCTCTACCGCAGCGACGCCGATCGCGGTCGGGTGGAGGTCAAGACCGAGGGCGAGCGACGGATCATCCACGTCGAGCACCCGACCGAGGGCTTCCGCTGGGCCGAGACCATCACCGCCGGCCCTGGGGATCAGCTCAAGGCGGAGTACATCTACTCCCAGGATGCCTGGGACGACGCGTATCTTCAGCTCGGCTTCTCGAAGCCGGTCGAGGGCTGGTTCGCCGGGGCGACCTTCGAGACCGATGCTCCGAGCAAGCGCGCCGACGGGCGCATTCCGCTCCAGTTCGATCCCGCTCAGCCGCATCCGTTCGATGGCGCCACCCGCGTGAAGATCGCCTCGCTCTTCGGCCAGGCCGAGATCGCCACCACCAAGCCCGTCTCTCTCTTTGACTACGAGAACCGGGGCGGCGCGTTCTGGCTGGGCCTCGATGAGCCGCTGCCCAAGGGACAGGAGCTGGCCTTCGCCATCGAGGTGCGACTCTCGCCGATGCGCCTCGAGCTGCCCGGGCTCACGCTATCCGACTTCGTGCTTCCGACGGTAGTGGACGATGGACGCCTGACCGTCGCTGCCACCGTCACGAGTGCCGAGAAAGGACCGCAGCGCGCGAGGCTCGCCGTGGAGGCGGCCTCCGCCAAGGGTGCGACGGTGCAGGGCGCGGCCGAGGTGACGCTGAAGGCCGGCCAGCCGACTCCCGCGCGGCTTGCCGTCGCGCTGCCGCAGCCGGGCAAGTACACCTACAGGCTGACCCTCTCGTCACTGCCCGACGGGGCGGAGCTCTTCGCGAGCCAGCCGCTCACCGCGGAGGTGCTGCCTGTGCTCACCGTCTTGCCTGGCCGTTCCCTCTACACGTCTGAGCAAGAGGGTTGTCTGCTGGTGAGCGTCGCCTCAGGGCTTGCCGGGAGGACAGTGCAGTTCTCGGCGACGTCGCCGGGAGGGTTCTCAGTGAAGGCGGACGTGCCCGGCGGGAAGCGCACTCGCGTGCCCCTCAGCTTGGCTGAACTGCCCATGGCCGCGACGCAGCTTGCGGCGGAGCTGCGCGATGGCGACACCGTCCTGGCCTCCGCAACCGTCACCGTCCGCAAGTTCCCGCCGGCGGCCAACGAGGTGAAGATCGACTACGAGAGCCGGGGCCTGATCGTGGACGGCCTGCCTTGGTTCCCCTTCGGCTACTACTGCATCTACCCCGCGGGCGATCTCGCCGAGGAGGAGGCGCCTCTCGGCTTCAACATGAGCTGCGCCTATCAGAGCGAACACCGGCCGGACCACTACGGCGAGATTCGCGAGTACCTCGACCGCTGCGCGGCGGCAGGGATGAAGGTTCACTACGACATCCGCGAGGTCGCTCAGCAGGAGGCCTCCGAGGCCAAGTGGGAGGCGCTCAAGCAGGAGGTCGAGGCTTTCCACAGCCACCCCGCGCTCCTCGCCTGGTACTTGTGCGACGAGCCGGACGGACAGGGCATTCCGCCCGCGCGCCTTATCGAGGCTTACAGCTTCATCAAGAACCTCGACCCCTACCACCCGATCACCATGGTGTTCTGCGTGCCTCCCAAGGCCCCGGACTACGTCGATGCCATGGACATCATGATGGCCGACCCCTACCCGATCCCCAATGGCCCGGTGACCACCGTCGCCGACTGGGCCGACGGGCTGAACCGGGCCGTCGGCTACGGCATGCCCCTCTGGATCGTGCCCCAGGCCTTCGGCGGCGGCGAGTGGTGGGCGCGTGAGCCCTCCGCCCGCGAAGAGCGCTGCATGACTTACCTCGCCCTGGTCCATGACGCGACGGGCATCCAGTACTTCATCCGCCGACCGCCCATCGGCAACCCGATCTCGCCCATCCTGTGGGGCGAGTGTCGGCGTCTAGCCCTCGAGACGCAGGAGCTCGCGCCAGTGCTCCTCTCGACCGAGGAGCGTCCGCCTGCGACCTGCGAGACCCCCGGCATCCACCTCACCACGCGTCGCTGGCGGGGGGGCGTGTACGTCATCGCGGTCAATGCGGAGAACCAGCCCTCCCCGCTGTCCCTCACCATCGAGGGCGGCTTTGCGGGCGAGGCGGAGGTCCTCTTCGAGATGCGCAAGGTGCCGGTAGTGGGGGGCAAGCTACAAGACGCGATCGACGGCTTCGGGACCCGGGTCTACCGGCTCCCCGTCGAGCCACCCACTGAAACGGTGACGGTCGCCCAGGACAACCTCACCGTCAACCCCAGCTTCGAGGACTCGGGCAACGTGGGCACCCCCGACGGCTGCTACGTGGGCACGGGACACCGGGGAGCGTCGCTGTTCGTCGATCCACGCCTGGCCGTCCACGGTTCCCACTCCCTCCGGCTCACCACTCCGGTCGAGAGCCAAGGGGTCGGAATCAGCCCCTTCCCCATCAACCTGGAGAAGGGCCGCACGTACAAGGTGTCCATCTGGGCCCGCGGCCAGAAGCCGGGCCTGCGGTTCCAGCTCAGCCTGTCGGGGATCGACAAAGACCCTCAGACGTTCGAGGTGACGACAGACTGGGTGAAGTACGAGTTCACCGGCGCAGCCGGGGATGGCGGCCGGCGCCAGCTTGGCCTGCGGCTCATCAGCGCCGGCACCGCGTGGTTCGACCTCCTGGAGGTCGTTCCGCAGTAGCGAGGAAAGCCTCGCGACCATACCTTCGCCCCGGGGCGCGAGGAGACAACGTGATCGCTGCGCTTCTAATGCCGCTGCTTGTGGGGGGTAGCGCCTTGCACCAAGACGATGATGCCTTCCGGAAGCTCGTCCCTCCCGGGGCCACGCTCGAGCGGGTGGCCACCGGCTTCCAGTTCACCGAGGGACCGACCTGGGATGGGAAGGGAGCCCTTTACTTCTCCGACATCCCGGCCGACACGATCTACCAGCTCGACCTCGCCGGCAAGGTGACACCCTTCCTGAAGCCGAGCGGCAAGTCCAACGGGCTGCTGTTCGACCGCGACGGCACTCTCCTCGCCTGCCGACACTGGGAGCGGAACGTCGCGCGCATTCCGATGGACGGGAAGGTCACGGTCATCGCCAACTCATGCGAGGGGAAGAGGCTTAACAGCCCTAACGACCTCTGCCTGGCGAGCGATGGCTCCCTCTACTTCACCGATCCCCACTACGGCCTGGAGGGTCGGCCGCAGGAGCAGCCGGTCGAGGGCGTCTACCGCGTGACCCCGGACGGGAGGATCGCGCGCGTCATTGACGACATGACCCGGCCGAACGGGATCGATCTCAGCCCCGATCGGAAGACACTCTACGTGGCCGACTCAGAGGACCGCAAGCTCCGCGCCTACACACTACAGCCCGATGGTTCGGTGACCGACGGTCGCGACTTCATCGACATGCGGCACGACGGGCCGGGCGTGCCGGACGGCATGGCCCTCGACTCGGAGGGCAGCATCTACTGCACGAACGGGGGAATCTGGGTCATCTCGCCCGAGGGCCGACACCTGGGCACGATCGCCGTTCCCGAGGTGACGGCGAACTGCACGTTCGGTGGCCCGGACCTTCGCGATCTCTACATCACCGCGTCCAAGTCGGTATACCGAATCCGACTCAATGCGAGAGGGCTTCGGTAGCCTCACGCCGAAACACCCATCGTCACAGTCTACTCAAAGGGAGGCCGTTCGATGAGCCGATGCCTGCGTACCATTGTCCCGATGGTTGTGCTGTTGGCCGTCGCCTACTCCCCGGCGTTCGCGAGGATCTCGGTGGTCCTGGACGGTGATCAGCTCCGGGTCAGCCCCCCGCCCATCGAGCGCGGCGGGCGCGTCTTGATCGGCATGCGGGACATCTTCGAGGCCTTGGGCTGCAACGTCCTCTGGATCTCCGCGACGCAGACGGTGAAGGCCACCAAGCCCGGAACCCAGATCGTCCTGCGCATTGGCAGCCACACCGCCCACGTGGATGGCCAGGCGGTCCACCTCGATGTGGCGCCGCAGGTCATCCGCGAGTCCACCTACGTGCCCCTCCGCTTCGTCGCTGAGTCCACCGGGGCGAAGGTGGACTGGATAGCCGCCACCCAGACCGTTGACATCACCACCCGCGGCGGCGGAGGTGGGCGCCACGGTGGCGGTGGAGGCGGCCGTCACGGCGGCGGTGGTGGTGGCGGCACCTTGCGGGTCGACCCGCCGGTGGTGGTTCTCCCGAACGACGGCGCCACGGTCGGCGCGAATGTCGATGTGCAAGGCCGCGGCACACAGGGCGGCAGGGTGAAGATCCTGGCCTCGGCCCATAGACGGGCCAACAACGAGGAGCTGACCAGGCTGACCGAGGTCACGCGGCGAGTCAAGGCGGACGGCACCTGGGAGTGCAGCCTCTCCCTCCCTCGGGTGCCGAACGTCGACCCGGACAAGCTCTACTGGAGCATCCGGGTCATCGCGGTGGTGAACGGCGTCGAGTCCCAGGCGACCGTGATCAAGGTCTACCGCTAGCCCCTGCCGACGGTAGACGGGACGGGAAATGGGACTGGACCCTTTCCGCCGCCGCTCAGGCGGAAAGGGGACTGTACCATTTCCCGTCCAGAGACGTCGCCGGCCTGTCAGGCCCAACACGAGGAGGTGGCTGAGATGACATGGGTCCGGCTTGCGGCGGTTACTGCTCTCATGGTCGCCTTCGCAACGGCAGGCTACTGCCGGGCGACCAAGTCATGGCAACTGACGACCGACGGACGGAGCGTCAGGGGTGTGTTCTCACCTTCAGGGGACGCGATTGCGTACCTTCGCTATGGCCAGAAGCACTTCGCGGCCAAGACCGGGGACTTCGGGTTCGAGGTGCAGGTGCGCGTCCGGGCCGGTGACCGCGACCACCAGCTCCTGCGCATCGCCCCCCGCCTGAGGCGCGTGGACTCGACGGTGCCCAAGCTGGCCACGCCCTACGCTGGGGTTCGCTGGTTGCCGAGCGGCAGATACCTCGTCGCAGACAGCCAGGGCACACCGGACTTCTGGCTGCTGGCACCCGATGGCTCGCTCTGCACGAAGGCGGGGACCTACCGAGGGTGGTTCGTCCTGAACAAGGCAGTGCCACTCAGTCGCGACGATGGGGTGGCCCTCAACGGTTTCCTGCGAGCCGATGACATCGACCCGTCGGTACCGCCCTGGCTGTGGGATGGCACGACGCCGCTCTCAGCCCGGAATGCGCCGGTTCTGTTCGGATGTGGGCTGCCGCTCGGACACGACGCCGGGCGCGGCGGGAGTGTTGCGCAGGCTTCGGGGGTCCAGTTCGCGACTTGGCGGCTGACGGGCGCATCGTCCGATGGCAACACCGTGCCTCTGCCGCTGCTCCGATTCGTCGACCACGACCCCTCGGAGGCCATGTTGTCACCCGATGGCCGGTGGGTTGCGTACGTCCGAGACCCGTCGGGCAGGCTCCCACGGGATGACCACACAGCCTCCGGGTACGACCTCTGGGTCCGGCGCTCAAGCGGGGGCGGCGACCATCGGGTCGCGAGGGAGGCGGGTAGCTGGCACCTCTGGCTGACGAACGAATGGCTGCTCTTCACCGGCCCGCGGACGGCGGTGGAGTGGGAACGGCAGTGGGGTGTCGCCAACGCGCGGACCGGCACCTATCAGCGCCTGACGGCAGGGCCCTACCGGCACATGGTCACCGACTTCCGCCAGGGCAGGTTCCTGGTGGAGGAACATCCGCCGTGGGAGTACCCGACCGGTGAGTATACAGCTAACCTGTACGTGATCCAGCCGCTGCGCGTCCGCATGTAGCGCAGCCGACCGCAGCAGCGGAGATGGCGCCATGACCGGCCGCGAACGCGTCCTCGCCGCCCTGGAGCACCGCGAACCCGACCGCGTGCCGCGCTACATCTGGGTGGACGGCGGCGAGGCGACCCGGCGCATCGTCGAGCGCTTCGGCTCTTACGATGCCTTCCTCGACCACCTCGATGTCGACATGTTCCAGGCCTTCCCCGACTCGCCTGCCATCGTCGATGTGGGCGCGTGGCGGGAAGCCCATCCCGCGCCGGCGAAGCAGCCGGGCCTGAGCCAGGGCGCGCTCTCGCTCGACGAGGCCCTCGAGGCGCCAACCACCGACCCGAACCGCGACGCCATCTACGCGCCGATCAAGGCTGCCATCGCTCACCATCAGCAGGCGAAGGCCCGCGCCGTCTTCGTCCAAACGCACGGCTGCTTCGAGACGGCGAACGGGCTGATCGGCATGGACACGCAGCTCATGGAGATGGCCCTGCGGCCCGACACGATGCGCGCGCTCTATCGGAAGCAGCTTGAGTGGACCAAGGCGTACATCGGGAACTGCCTCGCCCTGGGCGCCGATGTCATCCATGTCTCCGACGACCTCGGACAGAACGGCCGCATGCTCTTCTCGCCGCAGACCTTCCGCGAGGTGATCGCCCCCGTCATGGCCGAGGAGGCCGCCTTCGTCCGCGAGCGCGGCCCCCACCTCTCGCTCCACTCCTGCGGCTACTTCGACGATGTGATCGGCGACCTCGCCGACATGGGCTTCGACTGCATGCACCCCTTCCAGGAGTCCGCGGGGATGGACCTGGTGAGCGTGAAACAGAGGTTCGGCGACCGCGTCACCATCTACGGTGGCCTCGATGTCCGTGCCACGCTGCCCTCAGGCGACCGCGACCTCATCCGCGCCGCGGTCGAGCGTGTAGTCACGCACTGCAAGCCCGGTGGCGGCCTGATCTTCTGCACCGCCCACACGGTCCACAGCGACTGTGCCCTGGACCACGTCCTGTTCGCCTACGAGGTACTGGATCACCTCAGCACCTACTGACGTGTGGAGGCGACCCGGTGGGGTGCTCGTCCCGCGTCGCGCAGGACGGGCATGCCGGCCTGTCGAACTGACCCCTTGCGGGCAAGGAAGCAAGCGTTGCGCTACGCGAGCGCGTGGGAAGTGCCGCCATGGACGCTGCCCAGCTTGGCAAGTGCAGCCGGACCATCCAGATCGCCATCGGGGCCGGGACCCGAGCCGAGGTCGAGCGGGCCGTCGACGCGCTCGTTGCCGAAGGCGCCTGGGATCTGTTCAGCGCGCTGCTCCTCACGGCGAGCGAGCTGGCCGCTCGCCTGATGGTCGCCAAGGCGCTCCAGAAGGGCGTCTACGCGCCCCTCGCCGTGGCCGGCTGCATGAGGCGCCAGAACAAGCCCCCCCTGCTCCAGAAGCGCGGCGCGGGTGCGGCCCAGCGCGTCTTCATGGACATCGACGCCGAGACGGCACAGGCCGGTGTGCCCGAGCACATCCAGGCCGAGCACGAGGACCTCGCGTCGCTGGCCGCCGAGTCCCGCGAGATCGCCGCCCGCCGCGAGGCCGAGCGGGACGCCGACCCCATCCGCAATCTGGTCGTCAACGAACTCGCCAAGATCATGCTCACCTCGGAGGGCGCGCTCGACGCTCTGCTTGCCGTCGTCAAGGCCTCCGCCTGGGAGGAGACCCGCCGCAGCGCCGCGCTCAAGGTGGTGAACGCCCCCCTCGCCCTGCGCCGCCTCGCCGACGAGGACCGGGCCGATGACCTCATCGCCGTCGGCATCAGCTCGCGGCTCGCCTCCGCCGGTGAGAGGATCGCGCAGTTCCTCGCCCCTCAGGTCGATGCGCTCATCGCCGCTGGGTCGAACGACGGCCTGACTCTCCTGGCCCGGTACCACTCCGACGCCGGCGTCCGCGAGAAGGCCGCCCGCGCGGCCTCAAGCCGCTAACCCGGCCGGCGCCAACCCGAAAGAGGCATCACGCATTGTCCGTGCCATCCGCCATGAGGCTCACTGCCGCGGGTCTTCTCAGCCTCTGCACAGCCGCCTTCCCCCAGGCCGGGGCCACGGTCCACAAGGTCATCATCGACACCGACATTGGTGATGACATCGACGATGCCTTCGCGATCGCGCTCCTGCTGAACTGCCCCGAGCTCGAGGTGGTCGGCATCACGACGGTCCACGACGACGCCCGGACGCGCGCCCGGATTGCGTGCAAGATGCTCCACCTTGCCGGCCGAACGAGCATCCCCGTTGCCGCCGGTCCCGGGCGGGGCGACCCCAATCAGGCGCCCTGGGCCGCCGACTTCGAGGCGGTCAAGCCCGCCGACACGCCCGCCCCTCAGTTCCTGGTGCAGCAAGTCAACGCCCACCCGGGCGAGATCACACTGGTGCCCATCGGCCCGCTGACCAACCTCGCCGCGGCGCTCGACCTCGCCCCGAGCATCGCCGGCAAGCTGAAGGGGATCGTGACGATGGGCGGCTCGGCGTACGTCGGCTACAACCTGCAACCGCCGCCGTGCGCCGAGTACAACATTCACCAGGACATCCCCGCCGCCAAACGCGTCTACTCAGCCGGCATCCCGATCACCATGGTCGGTCTCGACGTGACCGCCATGCTCCGCTTCGATGCCGACATGCGGGCGCAGCTTGCCGCACGCGGCCTGCCGCTCACGGATGCCCTAACGGAACTCTATCGGCTCTGGGGCCACGAGACACCCATTCTCTATGACCCCATGGCGCTGTCCATGGTCATCGACAGCACCCTCTGCCAGACCGAGAAGCGCCGCGTGGTGGTGGACGATGAGGGGATGACCAGACTCGTCGAGGGTGAACCGAACGCCACCGTCTGCGCCAAGCCTGATGTGGAGCGGTTCTTCCGCTTCTACCTCGACCGCGTGGTCAAGCCCGGGAAACCGACCTGAGGGCCCTGGCGGCCCTTGCTCCCGGCGCTACGGCAGCGCATCCCCGAACAACCTCTCCGCATTCCGGTGCAAGATGCTCCTGCGGTCGTCGTCGCTGATCCGAGCCATAAGCACGCAGCCGATGCCGTAGTGCGGGTCGAACCACGGGAGATCCGTCCCGAACAGGATGCGCTCTGAGCCCACCTCGCGCACGAACCGGTCGACGACGCCTCTCACCGCGTAGGCCGCACACAGCTCCAGCCACACATTCCCGTGCTCCTGGGCCGTCCTGATGGTCGCGGCCCAATCCCCGTGCCCCGAGTGCCCCATGAGCAGCGGCACCGTCGGGTAGCGCGCCGCAAGCTCGGCGACGAGCTGGGGTGAGTCGTAGCCGCTCCCGCCCCAGGTGTGCATCAGGATCGGCAGCCCGCGCGCCTGCGCGAACTCCATCGCCGGACGGTAGTTCTCGCCGGTGATCGGGTAGCGGTGGTAGTCCGACAGGAACTTCAGCCCCACGAAGCCCCCGAGGTCATCGAACCGCGCCAGCTCTCGCTTCAGCTCCTCGGGGTAGTTGGGGTTCAGGGCGAGGTAGCCGCGGAAGCGCGTCGGGAAGCGGGCGATGACCTCCGCGAACTCCGCATTGCCGCGCGCCTGATCGACCAGCGCCGCGTGGCCGCTTGAGATCACCAGCCGCACGCCCGCGCGATCCATCGTCTCCACCATTGCCTCGGGTGCGAGGTTCGGGAAGTAGATTCCCTGGTAAGGACCGTAGTGTCCGTGGCAGTCGATCACCGGGCAATCGGCAACCTTGCCCTCGGCGAAGTACTGCTCGGTGAGGGGTGAGGGGTTCCTCACAGCCGCACCTCCGAGAGCAGGCGGTCGAGATTCCCCGCCGCGATCTTCTGCTTCTCCTCATCGGCGATGTCCGCGTGCGCCAGCGTGAGCATCGCCCCGCCCGGGCTCGTGTACGGGAAGGCGCTGCCGAAGAGCAGCCGCTCCGGCCCGAACCTCCGACAGAGGTCCGCGATTCCCCCATCAAGCTCATATCGGCTCGTGTCGATGTGGAGCCCCTCGTAGGCCTCGAGCAGCGGGCGGAGGTAGCGGTCCTCTCCCCAGCTCCCGTGCCCCACCACTACCAGGATCAGCTCGGGGAACTCCTGCAGAACCGCCCCGGCCAGCTCCCATCCGCTCAGCCCCCGGCTCGTCTCCCCCCGCTCGATGAACAGCGGCACGCGCCTCGCCACCAGGTGCTCGAAGAGCGGCCCGAGTGTCACCCCGTCGAGGGTGTACCGATGCCGCGACGGGTAGGTCCAGAGGGCCCGCACGCCCGCCTGGGCCATGCTCGCCAGGAACTCATCGGGCGTGCCCAGCTCCCCGGTCTGGGGCGGCAGGATCGCCCACGAGGGGCAGAGCGATGGATGTGGCGCCGTCTCCTCAACGATCAGCCGGTTGCCGACCACCGGGCTCTCATCGATCATCGCGGTGTGGCGCACCAGCGCGCGGCTGACCCCAGCCCACTCCATCTCCTCGAGCAGATCACCCACGCGCTTGGCTTGCTCAAGGCACGGCACCGATGGGATCCCGTACAGAGCGTTACAGTCGAAGAACTCCAAGGTGCTCATCCCCCTATTCCCCGCCGGGTTGCGGCGGCTCACCGCAGGAGAACGGGCTCGGCGGCAGCTCCGATTGCCCGGGCTCGGCCTGATCCCCGCGACGCGGCACTCGAATCCGCGAGGCGAACACGAGGTTCACCAGCGCGATGCCCGCCGCGGCCAGGAACACGTAGCGGTACCCGTACGTCCCGTGCGCGCTCCAGAGCCTACCGCCTGCGCGCGGGATGGACATCGAGGTTGCGTGGTCGAGGGACGTACCCAGCGCGAGCGACGAGGCGACGTGCTGCGAGTCGAGGGCGATCCTCTTCAGGTACGTCGACCGTGCCATGCCTGTGGCGAACACAACCTGGTCGATGATGTAGCACGCATAGAGCAGGTAGACGGTGCCGGTGCGCCCCAGCCCCAGTCGATCCCCGAACCCGTACCCGAGGCAGATGAGCACCAGAACGACCGCGTCGGCCATGAGCACCGTCCGCTCGCCGAGCCGGTCGATCAGCCGTCCGAGGGCGGGCCGGAAGAAGATGCCGGTCACGCCGCCCACCAGCAGCAACCCGGCGAAGATGGATGCCGGCTGGTGGTAGACCTTCACCAGCACCCACGGGCCGAAGGTCAGGAAGACCTGCTTCCGAGCGCCGAACAGCACCGAGAGCACATAGTACAGCCAGTATCGCGAGTGAAGGGTGATCTTCGGGCGGCGGCGCGAGCCGACCGAGGGATCCATGAAGAGCATCACCCCCGCGGCGATCGCGAACCCCACCCCGCCCAGCATGAACGTGAGCCCATAGGATGACGGGAACCGGCGCAGGATCAGCCACACGATGGCGCAGCCCACGACGTAGGCCGCCCCGCTCACCGACCCGATCTGCCCGAGACGCCGACCCTCCTGGTTCTCCCTGGCCAGGCTCAGGCCGATCGATCCCTGCACGGGCATCGCCAGGTGCGTGCCCGCCGACCACGCGATCATGAACGCCATCATCGACGCGTACCGTTGGCCGTACCGCGCCAGGCCGAACATCCCGAACGCGGCAATGAGGGCCGCGAGCGCCGCGATCCGCGTCTCCGACAGGAAGAACAGCGCACCCGCCGAAAGGGCCACGAGGAAGCCCGGCAGCTCGCGCGGCAGCTCGAGGTCGCCCCGGGCTACCTCCCCGAGGTGAAACGTGTCGTTCAGGTAGTTGTTGAAGACGACGTCGAAGTTCGGGGAGGCCAGGCCGAACAGGACGACCGCGATGAGGAAGATCATCAACTGCCGGTGCGTCGTCCAGAGCTGTCGGAGGCGGTCGCTAGCGAGGGGCATCGCGTCTCAACGGTCTGAACCACGGAGACACGAAGACACAAAGAGGTGCCAGGCGATGGTGTGCGGGCTGTTGGCGCTCTTAGTGCCTCTTCGTGTCTTCGTGGTTCGCCTTGGCCTCTGCCTTCAGATGAGGTCCTGGTAGATTGGGAAGTTGTCACACAGCTCGAGGACTTCCTTGCGGACCTCCTCGATGACCTCCTCGTGCTCGCCCTTGTCGTGGACGACCCGCGCGATCAGCTTCCCGATGTGGTCCATCTCCTGTTCCCGCATGCCGCGCGTCGTCAGTGCGGGGGTGCCGGGCCGGATGCCGCTGGTCTCCGCCGGCGGCAGGGGGTCGTTCGGCACGGTGTTCTTGTTCACGACAATCCTGGCTTGCTCGAGAAGGTCGGCCGCCTGGCGCCCCGCAATGCCCTTGTTCGTCAGGTTCACCAGGGTCAGGTGGTTATCGGTGCCGCCGGTCACGAGTTGGAAACCCTCCTCCAGCAGCGACTGCGCCAGCGCCTGGCAGTTGCGGATGATCTGCCGCTGGTACTCGCGGAACCCGAACGACTGGGCCTCCTTGAAGGCCACCGCCTTCGCCGCCACGATGTGCATGAGCGGCCCCGCCTGGATGCCCGGGAAGACCGCCTCATCCATCTTCGAGGCGAATTCCTGCCGGCACAGAACCAGCGCCCCGCGCGGGCCCCGGAGCGTCTTGTGGGTGGTCGAGGTGACGACCTCGCAGAAGGGCACCGGGTCCGGGTGCGACCCCGCCGCGACCAGCCCCACGATGTGCGCGATGTCAGCCATGACGTAGGCGCCCACCTCGTCCGCGATCTCCCGGAAGCGCTGGAAGTCGATGATCCGTGGATAGGCGCTCGCCCCGGCCAGGATCAGCCGGGGGCGGACCTGCTTAGCTACCTCGAGCACCGCGTCATAGTCGATGCGATCGGTGTCGGGGTTGAGACCGTAGAAGTGCGGCTCGTAGAAGATTCCGCTGAAGTTGTTCGACCGCCCGTGGCTCAGGTGCCCGCCGTGGTCGAGGCGCATGGCGAGGAGTCGGTCGCCCGGCTTGAGCAGGCAGAGGTACGCCGCCATGTTCGCCTGCGTGCCTGTTACGAGCTGGACGTTGACGTGATCGCAGCGGAAGAGCTCCTTCGCCCGATCGATGGCCAACTGCTCGATCGCATCGTAGTTCGCGCAGCCGTTGTAGTACCGCTTGCCCGGGTAACCCTCCGCGTACTTGTTCGTCAGGACGCTCCCCGCTGCGGCCATCACCGCGCGGCTCGCGTAGTTCTCCGAGGGGATCATCATCAGCGTGGTCTGCTGGCGCTGCGTCTCTCGGTCGATGAGCCTGGCGACCTCGTGGTCGGCCTGCAGTAGCGTGGCGTTCATCATGACGCCCGGTCCTCCTCAACGTGTCGATCCCCCAGAGGCGGGACCGACCAGCACCGAATCAGTGGGGCTGCTGACACCGTTCGTGGGATCCCGCCCCCGGCCGCCTCACCAACCGACGAGGACGCGCGGCTGCCGGTCAGCCGCGGGCTTGGGGCGGGTGTGGTTTGGTGCCCCCGCGGGCTCAGGAAGGAGGGTAACCCAACATGCCGTTCGCTCTCTGCCCGCACCCTCTTGCCTTCCTGAGAGGGTTCCGGGCCGGAACCTGCCCTTGCCTCTGCCGTCCCTCCGACCCCTGATCCCTGATCCCTGCCGTCAGTGCCGAAAGTGCCTCATCCCCGTGAGCACCATGGCAATGCCGTGCTCGTTGGCGGCCTGGACGACCTCCTCGTCGCGAATGGAGCCGCCCGGCTGGATGACTGCGACCGCGCCTGTCGCGCCCGCCGCGGCGTCCAGCCCGTCCCGCGCCGGGAACATGGCATCCGACGCCATCACGCAGCCCTTCGCCCTCTTCCCCGCCTTGCGGGCGGCAACCATCGCCGAGTCCACACGGCTCATCTGCCCCGCCCCGACGCCCACGGTCCGCGTCCCCTGCACCAGCACGATGGTGTTGCTCTTGATGTGCTTCGCGATCCGGTCGGCGAAGATGAGCGACCGCATCTCCTCCGGTGTCGGCTGCTTCTCCGTGACCACCCGCATGTCCGCCTCGCCGACCAGCGCGGTGTCCTCCTCTTCGAGCAGGACACCTCCCGGCACCTTGCGGAGGTCGAAGTCGTGCGTGCCGCTCGCCGGCCCGTGGAAGTCCGGCGTCTGGAGCACGCGCAGGTTCTTGACCTGCCTCAGCTTCCCCAGTGCCGCGGGCTGATAGCCGGGGGCGATGACGACCTCGGGGAATGCCGACAGGATCGTCGACTCCGTGTCGCCCGTCTCCTCGCGGTAGCGCGGCTCGATGACCTGCCGCAGGTACTCGTCGTTCCCGATCAGCTCCGCTGTCTCGAGGTCCATCACGAGGTTGAAGGCCATGACGGAGCCGAACGCCGAGACAGGGTCGCATACCCAGGCATCCTCGTAGGCCTGCCTCAGCGTGGGCGCCGAGGCCGCCCCACACGGGTTCAGGTGCTTGATGATGATCGCCGTCGGCTCGGCGAAGTCGCGCGCCGCCTTCAGGGCCGCCGAGGCGTCGAGCAGGTTGTTGAACGAGAGCTCCTTCCCGTGAAGCTGGGTCGCTCCGGCAACGCCCACTTCGGCGGAGCGGGTGTCGACGTACACCGCGCCCTTCTGGTGCGGGTTCTCGCCGTAGCGTAGATCCGCTTTCTTCTCGTACCAGGGCGTGAAGATCGGCGGGAAGGGCGACTCCGTGTCATCGGCGATCTGCTTCGCCAGGTACCCCGCGATCGCGCAGTCGTAGCGCGCCGTGTGCGAGAACGCCTCGAGCGCCAACTCGCGCCGCGTGGCGAGCGACAACGCCCCGTCGTTCAGGCCCATCTCCTTCAGCAGCCACTCATACCGCGCGGGGTTGCAGACCACGGCCACCGACGCGAAGTTCTTCGCCGCGGATCGGATCATCGACGGCCCGCCGATGTCGATCTGCTCCACCGCCTCCTCGATCGTCACACCCGGCTTCGCAATGGTAGCCTCGAACGGGTACAGGTTCACGACCACCATGTCGATGAGCTCGATGCCGTGCTCTTGTGCCTGCCGCAGATGCTCCTCGTTCGACCGCAGGCAGAGCAGACCGCCGTGGATCTTTGGGTGCAGTGTCTTGACCCGCCCATCCATCATCTCGGGGAAGCCGGTGTAGTCCTCCACCGCGCCCACCTCGATGCCCGCTGCCTCGATGATCGACTTCGTCTTCCCGGTCGAGAGCATCTTCACACCGAACTCGGCCAACCCCTTGGCCAGCTCGGCAATGCCGGTCTTGTCGTACGCGCTCAGCAACGCCAGGCGGATCTTGCCCAACGGGGGTCCCCTCCCACGGTGCAACGTAGGGGCGACCCGTCGGGTCGCCCCTGCCGGCGATTATAGCCGTTTGGGGGCGGGCTGTCAAAACCGAAGGGAATCGCCCGCCGGGGGCGAACTGGGGCCTGCTTGCTCATCGAGACGAGCGACCAAGGAGGCCCGACCTCGTGACCCGCCGCGAACTCAACCTCGCCATCTTCGACCGCACTGCCCCCGCCAACGCCGTGCTCTGGCAGCCAAGGTTGGAGACCTGGATCAACCACCACCAGGCCGCCGGCACCCTGCCCGAGCGCTTCCGCGATCTCGACTACTGGGGCATCTACGATACCCTCCGGTGCTCGATTCGCTACGCCGCGTCGGCCGGCCTGGAGGGCTACGAAGACCCCGCCGACATCGTGCGCGGCGAGCGCCAGGAGGGCAACCACTACTTGACCTCCATCACCTCGCCGAGCGGCACGATCACCACGGTCAACACCGACATCTGGGAGGGCGAGAACCTCAGAAACCGCCGGATCTCCGGCTTCCCCGTCAAGACCCCCGACGATCTCCGCGTTCTCATGGACGTCGTCGAGCGCCAGCACTACCGTGCCAACGTCCAGGCCTTCCACGAGGCCGAAGCGCGGCTGGGCCACCGCGGCGAGCCGACGGTCTTCCTCGCCAGCTCCGGCTTCACCGACCTGATCAAGACCTGGTGCGGCCTCCCGGGCACCTACTACCTCCTCACCGATCACCGCGATGTGGTCGAGGCGTACCTGGAGGCGTGTGACCGCCGCGATGACCGGATGGTTGAGGCCGCGCTCGGACTCCCCTGCCGCATCTTCAACCTCGGCGACCACGCCACGAACGAGTTCACGCCGCCGCCCATCCTCGAGCGCTATCTCATGCCCCGCTGGCAGCGCATCTCCGCGCGCCTGCACGCGGACAATCGGTTCGTGCACAGCCACTGGGATGGGAACTCGCGGCTGATGCTCCGCTACCTCAAGGACAGCGGCCTCGACTCCGTCGAGTCCCTCACTCCCGAGCCCCAGTGCGACATGACCCTCGAGATGATCAAGGACGCCGTCGGCGACCGGCTCGTCGTCCTCGATCTCCTGCCGGCGATCTTCTTCCTGCCGACTTGGACGACGGACTTCCTGCTCGACTTCACCCGCCGCGTCATCGACATGTTCGCCCCGAGGCTGATCCTGGGCATCTCCGACGAGATCTCTCAGGTGGGCCAGATCGAGAAGGTCGAGGCCATCACCGAGCTCGTGGACAGCATCTGCGGCCTGGCCGAGTGAGGCAACGCGTGGCTGCGCTACCGGAACCATCGCCCGTTGGGGCGCCTGCCCATGAGAGCAAGCTCTGAGGCGACCGTGCTGTATGCCGCCCGCGGGGACTTCGAACCCCGGCGCCACTTGCCTGGAACCGCCTCACTCCTGCCCCCTCCGCGCTTTGAGGGTTTCGAGTCCTGGGCCCAGGGCTCCGCCCTCCTCCGTGATCTGGACCCGGTGGCCGTCATCGCGCCGCTGTCGCCGGCGCTGGCCGACTCGACTGACTACCTGGACTTCCTGTTGGCGTGTGCGCGGCGATCGGCGGACGATCCCGCTTTCCGGCTGTACGTCCACCTCTCCGGAGCGACTCCTGGGGAGCTGACAGCGGCGGCAGCAGAGAACCCGGCTCTCGGCGGGGTCATCGATACCGTGCACATCTCGATGGCCTCTGAGGAGGCTACCCTCGGTGAGATCGACGAGGCCCTTGGGCACTTCCTGTCCAGTCTTCAGGACATCCGCGACGCGGAGCGCTACCGCCGGATCCTCCTCTGGCTGTGGACACCCCTGGGGCTGGCTGAGGTGCCGATGCTCGCCGGCGCAGTTCTGGCCGCCGCGGCGACTGTGGGGTCCGCCGCCTTGCAGAAGGCAACTGGGGCCCCGTTCCCCCTCGCGGAGCCCGTGAGGACTGTCGTATCCGTCGGCGTGGGGGCCGCTCTTTCACTGCTCGGTCTTTGTCTCGTGTTCGCCCGGGGTTGGCGGTTCGGGGCGGCCGTGCTGGCCGGTATCGTGATCGTCTGCGCCATTCGTACTTCGACCCCTCCCAACCCGCTCTTCCTCGGTGTCGTTGCTGCCCTGGCGCTCGACTACCTGCGCCGGAGCTGGGCCGCCCTGCTGCCGGTCTCGCTCTCGTTCTCGGAGACACAGGTGCCGCGGTCCTTGGCCGAGTGCCGGCCCGTCTGCTGGCTGGCTCGGATGCTGGGTGGCCCCATCAGGCCGCTCGAGCCTCAGGCGTTCATCAGCTATGCTCGGCGGACGTGGGCCGACGACCTGGCCAAGACTCTCCGCACGCGCGTGACCGCCGGGGGGCTGAACTGCTTCCTCGACATCCAGGACATCGAGCTCGGCAGCTGCTGGCGACACGCGCTCGAGTCCGGCATTCGCAACTGCACGGTCTTCCTGTTCTTCGATCAGGCCGAGCCCGGCCGCCCGCCGCGCATCTGGCACCGGGCGGAGCTCTATACGGCTAGCCTGATGCGCCGCCGCACGGGCTTGCCCCACATCGCCCTCCTGACTCCCGCCGGCCAGGCAGCCCAGCCCCTCGCCTTCTACCGTCAACGACTGCCCGACCTGGCCGACCTGGGTTTCCAGATCATCCCCATCTCCCCCGAGCAAGTCGACCAACTCGCAGGCAACCTGGTCCGCTCACCGAGTCCTCCGGTGGTGACGGGCATCCACGCCGTCTTCTACCCCCTGTCCCCGATACCGTGCTTCGTGGGGAACTACGGCTTCAACGTCGGGTCTTTCGTAATCCCTCCGCTGTTTGTGTTGCACGGACTCCGGGGCGGCTTCCTGCCGCCGTGGCTCTGGGCCGCCCTCGCCTTGGTCGGCTGGCTGTCGGCAGGCTTCGGCCTGCGGGCGGTGCTCCACGAGCGCTTTGAGGCTCTCGCCGGGGCCGTCCGGCAGGCTTGGGCGATGCAGTTGATCCAACTGACGCTCCTGCTCGGGGCTCTCGTCATCGGCTCGCCCTGGCGTCATGCCGAGGTCTCTCCCTGGGGCCCGGTCTTCCTGCTGGTCGGTTTCAACGGCCTCGACATTCTCTACCGTACGGGGCGCTCGGGCTTCAAGTTCGGCAGCCGGAGCGTGACGGACCGCGTGTGAACCTGACCGTCCCTTCCCCGCGCGTGGGGAGCACCGCCTGTTGAGCGGTGGCAGGGCGCATTGGCCATCGCCGAGGGAGTGGCTCTATGTTCCGATGGCTCATGGAACGACTGGTCGCCCGCATGAACCCACTGGCCGCGAAGCAAGCTCGCGCGGTAGCGCTACAGGACGACTATGGCATGTGGCCCGAGTACTTCGCCGAGCAGTTCACGCCCGAGCAGATCGCGCAGGCGCGTGACGACCCCCACCTCGCCGAAGCCGAGCGCCTGTTCCGCGAGATCCGGCAGGAAGGCGCGAGCCAGCTGCCTCCCGGTGCCCTCGCCATCACCACCTACCATCTCGGACAGCTCCTGCACCGCCAGAGCCGCTTCGCCGAGGCTCGCACGGTCTATGAGGACGCCATCGCCCTCTGCCGTCTGGCCCCTGCTCAGACGGACTCGGTGCAGTGGGCGCTCAGCCGCGCGCTCTTCCGGCTAGCCGAACTCGTCGTCCGCGAGGACCGGCAGCGGGGCCAGGGGTTGTTCGCCGAGTCCCTCGGGATCAGCCAGGCGCGGAGCGATGGGCCCTACCTGGACATGCACCGGGCCGCGGCCGCGTACTTCGGTCTGCTCAGCCCAGGGGGAGCCGCCTGACGTCCCGGCTATTCCTCATCATCATCATCGCTAGTCTGCCGGGCTCAGCCTCGGCACCACTGGCCCAGGGGGCGACACCCGTGCTCGACATCGGCTCGCGACTGGAGCTGTTCGTGGACGAATACCTGATCGACACCATGACCGGCCTGCGACAGGAACTGCACCATCCGGAGCCGCGCGAGGTTGCCCTCACCTTCGACGCCGCCTGGGAGGGGCCGACGAGCTGCTACGCCACCGTCTTCCGCGATGGCGACCGCTGCCGGCTCTACTACCGCGGCAGCAACCACGAAGGGCCCGACTTCCACCAGGTGACCTGCTACGCCGAAAGCCCGGACGGTCTCCACTTCACGCGGCCCAACCTGGGCCTGTTCGAGTGGAACGGGACCAAGGAGAACAACATCGTCTGGCGCGGCCCGGGCGAGCACAACTTCGCCCCCTTCCTCGACGCGAACCCGGCGTGCAAACCCGCGGAGCGGTACAAGGCCCTCGCCGGCGGTCCGCTGATCGCCCTCTTCTCGCCTGACGCCATCCACTGGCAGATGATCCAGAAGGAGCCCGTCATCACCAAAGGCGCCTTCGACTCCGACAACCTCGCCTTCTGGGATACTGTCCGTGGGGAGTATGTCTCCTACCTCCGCGACTTCGCGGAGGGGGTCCGCACCATCCGACGCGCGACCTCACCCGACTTCGTCCACTGGACCCGGCCCGAGTGGCTCGACTACGGCAGCGCCCCGAAGGAGCAGCTCTACACCAACGCCATCACGCCCTACTTCCGCGCTCCGCACCTGTACTTCGGGTTCCCGAAGCGGTTCGTCCCCGAGCGGAAGGCCGTCCCCGAGCACCCGTACGAGGGCCTCTCCGACGGCGTCTTCATGTGCAGCCGGGACGGCCTCCATTTCCGCCGCTATCTCGAGGCATTCATCCGCCCAGGCCTTGACCGCAATAACTGGACCGAGCGCAACATGATGCCGGCGACCGGGCTCATCCCCACCTCGCCCGAGGAGATCGCCATCTACTGGGTCGAGAACTACCGCCACGATACCTGCCGACTCCGCCGCGGCACGATCCGCACCGATGGCTTCGTCTCGGTCCATGCCGACTACTCAGGCGGCGAGCTTGTCACCAAGCCGCTCACCTTCAGCGGCCAGCAGCTCCTCATCAACTACTCCACCTCCGCCGTCGGCAGCGTCCGCGTCGAAGTCCAGGACGAGTCCGGCCGACCCATCCCGGGCTTCGCCCTCGCCGACTGCCCTGGGATCTACGGGGACGAGATCGAGCATGTCGTCGCCTGGAAAGCGGGAAGCGACCTCAGCGCCCTGGCGGGGAAGCCCGCAAGGCTGAGGTTCGTGATGACGGACGCAGACCTGTACTCGTTGAGGTTCCGTGGATAGGAGGGGATTTCCCTGGACGCCCCACCGATGACGGTCGTTGTCTGCCTGGCTCTAGGGATTGCGGCCGCCGCCGCGGCCCAGCCCGAGGGCCATGCCATCACCACCGACCACTTCAGGCTCGTGCTCTCCCCCAACGGCCGCAGCCTCAGCTTCATCGACCGGGCCACCGGGAAGGACTACTGCGACCGTGAGGCCGCCAGACCGTTCATGCTGCTTCATGACGCCACGGGCAAGGCCGTCAGCCCGAGCTCAAGCTCGTTCTCCGACACACGCCTCGTCTTCCGCTTCGATGAAGCGCAGGCGACGGTCTTCCTGCGCGTGCGGAAGCACGATCGGTACGTCACCCTCGAGGTGGAGGACGTGCAGGGCAGCGGTGTGGACCGGCTCGAGATCGGCAATCTCCCGCTCACCCTCACCGAGCATGTCGGCAGCATCATCGACGTGGCCTTCAACGACGAGTTCGCCGCGGGCCTCATTGCCGCGAACCTGCAGGCCGAAGCGAACGGCCAGGGCGGCGCGAAGGGCCCCGTGCTCTGGTCGGCGTGCCATGCGCGGACGGGCCTGGTGGGTGCGAAGATGGCGCTGATCGGCTGCCCGGCGAAGGAGCTGCGGCAGGCCATCCAGGACGTCGTGCTGGCCGAGAAGCTCCCGCGATCGCCCGTCGGCGGCGCCTGGGCGCTGGGACGCCTCGAGACGCAGGGCTCCTACCTCTTCTCATCCGCGGGCGAGGCCGACATCGACGACTGGATCGCCCTCGCCAAGCTCTCGGGCATGAAGCAGCTTCTGCTCTGTGGCGTGTACCGGTTCGGTGACTACGTGCCCTATCCCCACCTCTACCCCAACGGCGTGGCCGGGCTGAAGGCCGTGGTCGACAAGATCCACGCCGCGGGGATGCTCGCCGGCATGCACACCCACACGTTCTCGATCCCCAAGAACTGCTCGTTCGTTCTGCCCAAGCCCGACCATCGTTTGGCTGACGATGCGGTTCTGACTCTCGCCGCGGACATCGACGCCGCGGCGCAGACGATCCCCACCATCGAGCCCACGAAGAGCCTCCCGGTCCTCTCCGGCTACTTCGTGCGGAGCGGCGTTGACGTGCGCCTCGATGACGAGATCATCCGGTACGCCACGGTGTCGGCCGATGCGGGCGCCTTCAGCGGTTGCCAGCGCGGCGCCTACGGCACAGTCGCCGCGCCACATGCGCAGGGGGCCAAGGTCCACCACCTGTCACAGGCCTTCGACATGTACGTGCCGGATGGCGACTCCACGCTGATGGACGATGTCGCGCAGAAGATGGCGGACATCTACAACGCCTGCGGGTTCGATCTCATCTACTTCGATGGCCTCGACGGCGCCGACGCCATCGGCGGCGCGCGGTACGCGTGGCACTACGGGCCCGAGTTCTGCTGGAAGGTCTGGGAGCGGCTGAAGCGGCCCGCGCTCACCGAGAACAGCGCCTGGATGCACCACACCTGGCACATCCACTCCCGCCTCGGCGCCTGGGACCATCCCGTGCGCGGCGCGAAGGCCTTCATCGACGAACACGCGGCGGGCATCAAGTACTGCACCGACAACCTGCTGCCTTCCCAGCTTGGTTGGTGGGGCATCCGCGACTACGGCGGCCCGAACGTCGAGCCCACGACGCCCGAGACGATGGACTACCTGGGCGCCAAGTGCCTCGGCTACGACGTCGCCCTCTCCATCCAGAACATCGACCCGGGGCGCGCGCGGACACAGCCCTGGGCGGCGCGGCTCATGGAGACCATCGGGCGCTGGGAACGTCTGCGCGAGAGCGGCACCGTCGGCGAGGTCGCGAAGGCCCGCCTGCGACAGCCGAAGAGCGACTTCGAGCTGGTGGAGTCTGCCCCGGGCAAGTGGCACATCCGCCCGGCGCGCTATGACGTCCACAAGGTCACCGGTCTCGACGGCCCCACAGCCTTGTGGACAGCGACCAACGAGTTCCCCGAGCAGCCTCTGCGCGTGCGCATCCGTGCGCTCAGCTCCGCGGCGCCGTACGACGACCCGAGCGCGCTGGTTCTCACGGACTTCGCGGACCCCACGCGGTTCCACTCAGTCGGCGACGCGTCAGGCGTGAGCCATTCGCTCGAAGCGAGTAGCGACCAGACCAAGGCGGGGGCTGCCAGCGGTCTCCTAAAGGCCAGCAACACCCGCGACACCTGGGTCGCTAGCTGGTGCGGCATGGAGACGACCTTCTCCCCCACCGTCGACATGGGCGCCCGGCAGGCACTCGGGATGTGGGTCTACGGGGATGGCAAGAGCGAGGTGATCAACTTCCAGCTGCGCAGCCCGGTAGATACCGGCTACGCGCGGGCAGAACGCTACGTGGTCGTCGACTTCACCGGCTGGCGCTACTTCGACTTGATCGAGCAGGACGGCGCCCGCTTCGCCGACTACGTCTGGCCCTACTACGGCGGCTACTCGGTCTACCGCGAGACGCCCACCTACTCGCGCATCGAGGCGCTCACGATCTACCTGAACAACCTCCCGCCCAAGGACTCCGTCGCCCTCTACCTGAGCCCGGTCAAGGCCGTCCCGATCGCAGCCGTCACGCTGCGGGACCCTCGCGTGAGCGCCAACGGGAAGTCCGTCACCTTCCCCCTCGGCCTGCCCAGCGGCTCGTACGTCGAGTTCAGCGGCCCATCCGACTGCAAGTGGTACGACCCGAACGGCAGTGTCCTCGCGCCGGTCACCCCCGTGGGCGACGTGCCAACTCTTCTCACCGGACCCAACCAGGTCGCCTTCTCGTGCGAGGGCCCCGACGGGCCGTACCGAGCCAGAGCGGAGGTGACCGTGGTGACGGCCGGGCCGCCGCTCGAGGTGGGCCGATGACCCCCTACCGGCCACCACGGCCCCGGGCCAACGTCAGCGGCGCCAGCGCGTGCGGCTCAAACAGCGCCAGCATGTGGTTCGGGTCGCCGGGGTTGCCGTAGCTGATGGCAAGCCCGATCTTCTCCCCCCGTCGGAGCAGCAAGCCCGTCTTCTCCGACCGCGGCACGCTGATGAGCAGCGAGTAGCCCCCTTCGGTCGAGCACCAGCACCGGATGCCCTCCGCCTTCACCAGCGTCGGGTCATCGAACGGCCACTTGCCCGGCACTGCCGCGTTGACGACATGCACCCGCACCTCGGGCGCGCCCTTCCCATCGCGCGGCGGCGACGCGAGCAGTTGGTAGTTGTCCTGGCCGACGAACCAGCCGTCGTTCTCCGCGTCGATCTGCACCTGCACTGGCTGCGGGCTACTCAGCCGACAGCCGATGGTGAGGTACTCCTCGCTCCAGGCCAGCGACGTGGTCGCCTCCAGCCCCCCAGCGGCGAAGTGGTGGAACACGGGCCACTCGTTCGGCGGCAGCGGCGCCGAGTCGGCGCGCAGCGCCCGACGATAGGGGATTGCCTCAGGGATCGGGTACAGCGGGAACGGGTCCTTCCCATCGATCTTGCCATCCCCGTCGGAATCGCGGTTGCGCGGGTTCGGCATGATCGGCTGGGCCCACCGCTGCCCGAGCCCCGTGATGATCCCCTGCCAGGCCATCACCTCCGCCCGGTCCGCCAGGCCGTCGTTGTCCGTGTCCTTCCGTGTTGGGTCGCTGCCGAGCCGCTTCTCGTCAAGCGGCAAGGCCGGCGCGTCATCGGGCACACCGTCTCCGTCCGCATCGGCCGCGAACTCCACCCGCCCCCAATCGCTGGCGAACCACTTCTCCTCCGGCCACCAGCGCAGGAGGTACGCGTTCCCGTCGAAGTGCTCGCCGAACCGCGCCACGTTCCCCTCCTGCGGGGCAAAGTGGTTGGACCAGAACTCAGGGTGCCCGCTTGCGTCGAACATCCCGTCGACCTGGTGCCCGTACTCGTGTACGAACAGCCACGAGTCCGGGATGGGGTAGTCCTGCGGGCAGGCCAGCCACCAGGAATACCCCGGCTCGCGGTGATCGCGCGACACCCCCGTCGTCAAGCCCCCGCCCCGGCCGGTCAGCCCCCATCTCCTGCTTCCCTGATCGTACGCCTGCTCCGCGATGATCCGGCAGATGCCGTCATAGTCCTCGAAGCGCTTCCCCTGCGCTCCCATGAGCCCCACCAGGCCTTCGCGGGTCGGACGCTCCTCCTCCGCCCCGGGCCCCAGCTCGTGCAGCGACTCATCCACTAGGAAGTCGACGTCGACGAAGAACCGCAGGTGGGAGTTGATCCAGTAGAACAGCACCCCGCGTCGCACCTCATCCTTCAGCCGCTCGATCTCACCCGCCGGGATGGGGCTCGGGTACTCCGCCCCTGCGGGCACCGCCCCCTTCTGCACGGCGTTGGCCCAGATGACCACCGCCACCTTGACTCGCAGGTACGCCGTCTGTCCGCGCCTGATCGGCGGCACCAGAAGCTCCGATGTCTGCCACTCGGGCTCGGCGCCAAGGAACCGGATGGCGTGTGCGACAGCGACCCGGTACTGGCCCGGCCGCGGCAGTTCGCCAACCGTGACGCTGTGGGACGTGCGGGGCTTCCCATCACCGAACTCGATGTTCGCGCCCTGTCCCGTCACGGTCACCCGCGACGGTGTGGGCCGGCCGGTCCGCCACCACAGGGTGACCTCGCCGCCTCGGCGGACAGTCTCCAGCGCCTCCTCCTCCAGCCCGGCCCCGAGGATGCACACCCGCGTCCCGTCGAGCACGTAGACCGTGCCGTCGTCAGCCACCACCAGGTCGCGCGGCCGCCGGAAGCCCCCGAAGGCCTCGCCCCTGAAGACCCGCTCGGTCTTCCCTCCCGAGACAAGCGCCAACCCGCCGCCCAGCCCATCGAGCAGCAACTGCCTCCCTCCACCCAGGGCGATGCCCGCCCGCGGGCTTAGCGTCTCGCATGGGACACGCCCGGAAGGCACCCCCGGCGCCGGGCCCGCACCCTCCCCGGCGAGCTGCCCGTCCAGCTGGCACGACACCCAGTGCACTTCGCCCCCTGCGTCTACACCCTCCATGACGACCCTCTCCCCCACCGTCCACAGCTTCCGCGCGTAGAGACCCTCGGGCATCGAGAAGGCGCCCAGCCTCTCGCCCTGGTCGTCCCACACCGTGACGTCCCCCGAGCCGACGTCCATCGTAACGATCTTGCCCGCCGGCGTCACGGCGATCAGGCTATCGTACCCATCCGGCTCCCGGAAGCGTCGCACCTCGCGCGACCGGCCGATGATCTGCCCCTCGGTGTCCTTCTGCACCACCAGCCACGCCGACCGCTCGGCATCCGGCACGACCCACGACGTCTCGCCACCTGTCAGCCTCTGGGCGAGCACGTACTGCCCGCGAGGCTTCCCATTGGGGTAGCGGTCATCCGCCGAGCGCCGGTAGACCAGCGTCACGGCCTCCGGTTGCGCCCACTGCAGCGTGCTCCCGCGTAGGAGGAGCGGCGGCACGTGCACCACGCCTCTGCCGAGCTGCACATCGCAGTTGATGCCATTGGGCAGCGGGGGCACCGTGAACTCGACGATGCCCTGCTGCCCCGCGGCCTCATCGGTGAGCACAACCTCGACCTCGTCTCCCGGCCTGACCTCCGGGTCCGTGAAGTTGCCCAGCTCGCATCCCCAGAACCCGTTGCCCGGGATGTTCACATCCTCCCCCGGGGCCCACTTGGGCGCGAGCTCAGTGAGGATCGTGCGCTCGTCGCCGTTGAGCTGCACGATGTAGTGCAGATAGTGCGGCCCCATCGGCAACGGCTCCGGCGCGAACCTCATCGACCACGGCCCATCCTCCAGTGTCACACCTCCCCACACGATGCAGCGATTCGCGATACCGGGCTGCGCGAAGACCAGACCCGGCAGCGCCAACCCGGCGATGACAGTAAGAGCAACCGGAGCTACACACCTCATCGCTAACCTCCGAGGGGGGAGTGCCCTGGCGGACCCAGGAACCGCCAACACCATCAAGGGCCGCCCTGGATGCTCAGTATGCGCACCCCATAGGGCGCCGGAAGCGCGAGCTTGAAGACGCCCGGCGCCTCCGGCTGGATCGCGTCGCCGGTCTCGGCGTCCGTCATGCGCGCGGCTGCACGGTCGAGACCGGCGAGTCGGTCGCTGATGGTGAGCGTCGCTTCCTCTGGCTGATCCGACCAGCTCGCCAGGACGACCAGGAGGCGCGTGTCGGTGGGTCGGTAGAGGGCGATCCACTTGACCGTGTCATTGCTGACCGCCAGCGGCGGCTTCTCGGCCCAGTAGTTGCTGACCTGGACGGCATCGCTTCCGTAGCCGAAGTCGCTGAGGAAGTGCTCGAGCTTGCCGCCATGTTGGATCTCGTGAACCACGCGCATGCCCCACTCGATGCGGTCGCGCGCGTCGTCGGGCAGCGTGGTGACCAGTTGGTTCTTGTCCCCGGAGACCGCGTAGAGCGAGAGGCCGTAGTTCCCGATCTGGCGGCCGATGGTCTCGGTGCGCAGCCAGTCGGGAGCGAACGGCTTGCCGGAGCTCAACTCGTGGTCGAGGTCCGCCGTGCCCCAGGTGTGGACCGGGAGCAGCAAGGTGTTCGTCATGTGGAGCACCCACTCAAGCGGCTCCTCGCGCTGGGTGCGCCAGTATTGCAGCAGGTTCCAGACGCGCTTCTGGTACTTGCGCTGGTTCCAGATGATGATGCAGGGCTGGATGTCGCCCGTCTCCGTGACATAGGCGGCGGTTGTGCCCGGGTTCCAGGACACATGGGGGAAGGTGTTGTCCCAGTAGAGGCTGACCCCGCGCTTGAGCCATTCGTTGGCCACGTACACTCCGAAGTCGCGGTAGCTGTCGCTGAAAGTTGTGCCGGCGCGGGGGCTGACCTCTCGCCCCTGGCGGAAGACCGACTCGTCGGGGCAGGCGCGGCCGGAGGCCACGGCTTCCGGCCGCCATTCATCCTGGAAGACGCGCCACTCCGGGCGGACGGCGGAGGCCGCCATCTCCTCCTGGTAGCAGGTGATGGGCTTGTCGGGGCCGAGGGTCGCACAGCGGTTCGCGAACCACACGACGCTGCTCAGCCAAGGCCAGTTCCCGAAGGCGGCGGGCGGGTCGTGCTGCTTGGCGTAGGCTTCGAACCAGGTCGTGTCAACCTTGCCCGTGGCGCGCGCCTCGACGATCTTATCGACGATGGACCAGTCGTCGTGGTAGGGCGTCTGGTAGGCGCAGTGGAGGCCGCCCCAGGGCACGACGGGCAGGCCGCCGGGGATGTCGGCGAGCTTGGTGCGCCAGCCCTCGGGCATCGGCTTCGTCGGTGAAGCCTGCAGGCCGAAGACGAGGCGGGTGGGCTTCGCCAGCGTCGTGGGGGTGTTGCAGAAGTAGACCCGCAGGATGACGCGGTCACCCTCGCGGATGATCTCCTGGATGGGCGCCTTGCTTCCCTTCCCCTCCGTCAGCCAGCCCTGATCGTTCTCGGCGAACCAGGCCAGGCCGCGCTCCTCGCCGCCGAGCCACAGGTAGCAGACGAAGCTGTTCTGCCAGGTGTTGTAGCGTGCCGCCTTCGTGCCGTCCCAGACGACACCCGTGCCCTGCGGCGTCGCCCCCGAGTAGTTGGAGCGCAGGCCGTCGGTGACTTCGTGGAAGAGCGATGTCTCGGCGGCCCTCAACGGGATGTCGAGCCACAGCTTGCGGATCTCCTCGGGCCGGGCGCCCGGTAGGAGGTCCATGGTGACCTTCATGCAGCCGTCGACCTCGATCTCGGAGGTCATCTTGACCTTCAGCGCCGACGCCGAGGCATCCGCCGAGTAGACGGCGAGGCTCGGGCTCCTCGTCGTGAAGGCGCCCTTCGCGCTCTGCCACTGGCCCTCGCCGGCGGACGTCTCGAAGTGGAGGCTCATCGGCGCGGCGAGGAGGTCGCGTCCCTGGGCGATGACCTTGCTCCACAGGCCGAACTCGTTCATCTCATACTCGCGGAGGACGATCTTCACGCGCCTACCGTCAACGGCGATCGGCTGGAAGGGCGGGTACACCGTGTCGGTGATTCCGAGCTTGTTCCTCTCCCACGGAAAGCGCCTGCGCTCGAAGGAGAAGAGCTCGCCTTCTTGCCCCTTGCCGGCGGCGTCGAGTGTGCTCACTGCGAGCGTGTAGAGGCCGTCAGGGAGGTCGGGCAGCTGAACCTCTTGTTCGGTCGTGGCGAACGGGACCTGCTCGGTCAGCAGTGTCTCGGCCTTCTCGTTCGTGAGGGTCAGCTTCACCCGCGCGATCTGCTCCTGGGGTACCTGAGGGGTCAGTGTGTAGCAGATCAGGTTCGAACTCGGGAGGTAGCCCGCGTTGATCTTCACAGATAGCTGCTTCACAGGCTTGAGCTGCGTCGGGTCGCGGTAGCGGAAGTAGCAGTTGGCCGCTTCCTCGCCGGTCAGCGCCTTCTCATAGAGGTACAGCTCGTCCACCTGGCAGGTCGGGGCGAAGGCGATGCGGCGGCAGGTCGCGTTCTCCCCGATGACCATGCTGGCGGTGACGCTCCTCCCCGCCTCCTTCCCGTTGACGTAGAGCGTGATGTCCTTGTCCTTCCACGCGATGACGACGTGGTACCAGGCGCCCTCGTGAAGCTCAGTGCCCAGGCCATCGCTCGCGAAGACCGGCTTGCCGTCGCGGTAGAAGTAGAGGGAGAGCGGAAGGATGCCGCCCGTGATGACGCCCGTGTTGTAGATGTAGAGGTTGGCCGGCTCCATGGTCATGAAGCCCGCGCAGAAGTCGGTGTAGTTCGTCACCCCGACTGGCTGAAACCAGAACTCAAGGCTCCCCTCGTGCAGGTCCGCGAGCCGGTCGGCTGAGATGGTCAGAGGCCCCCGGACACCCTGTCCGCGAATGGCGGGCCCGAAGGCACCCCCATCGCCCTCGACCTTCAGGCCGGCGATCCGGCTTTGCAGGGGCTGTGGCGAGCCATCGAGGGGGAGGGCGCATGTCGGCGTGTGCCCCTCCAGGAAGTAGGGCTGGCCGGTGGGCACGGGTTGAGCTTCAAGGCCCTTCGCCCAGGTCAGGTCCTCCGGTTCCCACAGCTTCAGGATTGCCGTGTGGATGCGGATCTCGTCGATCAGGCCACTGAAGCCCGCTGTCCCCTTGTCGTTGCTGCCGATGTAGATCGGCGTGGCCTCCTTCTCCTCGCCCCACAGGCCCTGACCCCACTCGACCGCGATGGCGGCGAGCTCGCAACCGTCCACGTACACGCGCCGGAAGCTGCCCAAGCCCCCGCTCCCGCCCGCGAGATGAACCCACTGGTTCAGGGGGACGACGCCGTCCGGACTCGAGGTGCGGATCGTGTAGCCATAGAACGTGTTCGTCACCTGGAAGTGGACGGCGCCCTTGGCGTCCACGGTCAGAGCGAACCCGTGCGCGCGATCGACCTGAGGGTCGTACTGCGCACTCGCGTCGACGATGGCGGGCTTGAAGACGACGCAGGCCTCCTGCTCGGGATACCGCGTCATCTTCACCCAGGCCTCGATCGAGATGCGGGAGCCCGGGAAGACCTCGCTCGGCAAGAACCCCAACGCGCCCTGCCCGTCGAGACGCAGAGCGCCGCCGAACCGACCCTCCTGCTCGAAGGTTACCTGCCCGACGGTCTCGCCCGCGCTGCACTTGCCCTCCGCTTTGGTGGGGCCATCGGCGTCGAAGTGCATGAGGGCGTAGGTGTACTGGTCCGGCGTGTAGGGGCGCCAGAAGGCGGTCTGGACTGCGGGACTGCGGGAGGTGAGACCGAGCGCAAGGGCTGTGCAGAGGGCGATGGCTTTCACGAGGGCACCTCGTCCCCATTGGCGCTGACTTACGGCTCCCGGGCGCCATGAATGGCGCCCCTGCCCGGATCGGGCGCGATGAATCGCGCCCCCACATGGGGCTGTGCCGCAAGTAGGGGCGCGGTTCACCGCGCCCGATTGTGTAGTGGCGCGATTCACCGCGCCAACAGGCCTTACGTTAGCGCCCATGACCTCGTCCCTGGCGCGCCCAGTGCACGAGGCTGGGCTCACGGTTCGTCATCGGCCGTGGGGTTGCCTGCCGCGCCGGGCGCATCGCCGGCCTGATGCTCATGCCGTCCGTCCGTCGGATTCCTGCTCCAGAGAGGAGCAGGCTGCAGCCTGGCCGAACACCCTGCCTTGGTGTGCCACCGCGCTCCGGAGGAAGGAGGCACAGCTCCCGCATGTCCGCTCTGGCTCTTCTGCTGATGGCCTCGTACGTGAACGTTGCCCCACCGGCCAGCGCCGCCGTCTCCGTTGGACCGGACCAGTCCATCGCCAACGACCAAGTCCGCGTGGCGCCCCTCATGGATGGTGGCCGCTGCCTTGGCTTCCGGGTGACGGCCGGCGAGAGGCGAGTGGCAGAGGTCCGCCTGGGCCCGCGAGGCGTGGTCACCGCGGCGAAGGCCGAGGCGCGGAAGGACGGGGCGGCTGCGTCCCTCCGGCTCAGCGGGCTCGGTGTCCCGGGAGGCGCGGTGAGGTTCGCGGCCGGCTCTTCCGTCTTGGTCCGGGTCGCTGAGGGCACGCCCTGGCCTCGGGTCGCCTTCGACCTCGGCCTTGAGGCGTTCGACCAGGCGGCATGGCAGAAGCTGAACGGCGGCACGCTTCCCTTCCACTACCTCGTCTGCGACCTCCCGGAAGCCACCATGTTCTACCAGGGCGGTGGGATGATCCCGATGCCCGAGGTCGACCCCTTCCCCATCACCGCCGTCGGCCCCATGGCAGGCGAGTGGGCCAAGGGCTGGTCCTACGCCCCCGCGATGGCCGCCTGGGCGGTGCCGGCGGTCGGGCTCTGGAACCACCGGGCCGGCACCTTCATCGCCTACGACTTCAATGAGCAGCGCCACACGGACCGCTCGGGCGAACCCGTTGCGAGCGCCGGCTGCGTCGGGAATGGTGGCCCGCCCTTCCTCTGCCTGGTTCACCCCTACCAGAGGGAGTGGGTCAGGCTCACCTACCCGCCGGTCCCCTCCCGTGCAGCCTCCCACTTCGAGCTCATCTACTCCCTCGAGCTTCCCGGCTCGAAGGACCCCAACCAGTTCGTCCTCGAGCGGCTGTGGCGGGAGAAGCGGGCGCTCCTCCCGCCAGTGCCTCGGATGAACGACCTGGCCTGGATCCCCGAGTATGATGGGTTCGCACCCAATGGCGGCATCGAGCCGACCGCCGTGGGCGTTGGGCTGATCTGGACCAGCGGGCCGACGGGGCTGGACGGCGCATTCCTGGAGCTCGGATCGAAGATGCTGGGCAACGACTTCATCGCCGACGGAATCCTGCGCGCCGAGACGCTTCGGCCGTCGGACCCGCTGCAAACGCTCCGGCAGGACCTGGCTTACCTCATGGACCGCTGCACGTGGGTCGAGATCGACGGCGACCGCTGCGCCACCTGGGTCCATCCCATCGAGGGCAAGTTCAAGGACCAGTGGGGCGGCGAGCGCTGCGCCGGCATTCACCACCCGAGCACCTTCCAGATCGGCGCCGGCATGGTCATGCTCTACCAGATCACGAAGGACGAGCGCCTTCTCCCCTACATCGATGGGGTCTACAACTGGTGCAAGCACTACCTCTTCACCCGCAATGGCGTCTGCGACCTCTCGTGGGCGATGTTCTCGCGCGAGGCCACGGCGGTTGGAGAGAGCTTCCTGCTCAACTACCGCAAGGTCTTCCGCGATGACCCCGAGCGGCGGGCGCACGCGGAGGAGGCGCTGGGGCTGGCCCACACGGCCGTGTACAAGAACCTGTGGTTCTACACGACCGACCCAGACCCGTCGGACGACCTCGACCCCACCTTCCTGAACCAGGCGACCAACGACTGCCGCTGGGCCGGTCGCGTCACGTGGAACGAAGCGGGCTGGGTGCTCCGCACGATGGTGCCGGTCTACTGCGAGACCGGCGATCCGTTCCTGAAGTACCTGCTCCGGGGTTCACTCGAACGCTACTACGCGGGCTTCCGCGACGACGGGGGGATCGCCGAGAACCTCCAGATCTTCGGCGAGATCGAGCCCAAGGGTCTGCGCACTGGCGGCTTCCCGGACGCCGAGCATGGCGGGAGCGTCCGCCGTTGGGCGCGTCCACTTCCCCCGGCGAAGATGCGCGTGGCGATGGGACAGAGGGCCGCCATCGCCTTCTGCCTCGGCACGCGCTCCTACGACATCGCCGAATGCCGCTACGCGCCCGAGGCTAACTTCTCGTTCCGGGTGGTGGGCTTTCCCAGCGCTCCCCGCGACCAGGAGATCGACCTCGTGGCCACCGCGCCGTTCCGCGACCTCCGGGGACAGGCCATACGGGTCAACGGACAGCCCCTCGCAGCCGACCGGTGCGAGTTCAACCCCGCGACCGCGGGCGAGGATGTGTTCATCCGGGGCGTCAGGCCCGGCGACGTGGTGGCGATCGGTGACGCGTCAGCCGGAGCGGCGATGGCGGAGGAGGGGATCCCCTACCGCGGAGGCCCACAGCGCTCGGCAGCGCCGTGGCAGACGGTCGACCTCGGGGGCGCGTGCAATGTGTCGCTGAAGCGCGACTGGTGGCAGGATGACTCCTGGTGCGGGCTGGCTCCCGGCCGGCGCGAGGTCTGGGGAGTCCCCATCGACCTCGTTGACCCGGAGACCAACAACGGCAAGGACGCTGTGGCCCAAGGCCCGGTGGCCGTCGGCAAACGCGCTGGCGCGCTCTTCGCCGTGCTCGGCCGGCTGCGCGGGAAGGCGGGGGACACACCTCACATCGGCACATTGCGGATGGCGCTGGAGGGCGGCGAGCAACGCACCGTGGACGTTGACTGGGACATCCCGTTCGACCTCACCAACGGCTTCCCGCTGCGGCAGTTCGACACATACCTCGCGGCCGTTGATCTCAGCAGCCCGAAGGTGGTTCAGTCGGTCACCGTCGAGGCCGGCACGCTGCTCGCTCTCACCCTCGGCGATGGCCGGTCGCCCGATGTCCGCTTCGCGCTGTCGCAGGCCGAGATCACCCGCTTTCGCACGCTGGCGGCCCGCGCGCAGCGATACTACCAGGCGCCCGTCACCCAGTCCCCCGAGGACCGTCCCTGGCCCGCCGCCATGGGTCAGCCGTGGCGCTTCCGAATCACGGCTCTCGCCGCGGCCACCGAGCGGACCGATGCCGTACTCAACGCGCGGGAGGACTTCGCGCAGCTCCTCCGACAGGTCGGCCTCGAGGGGACAGTGGATCCCAGGTCGGTGCAGGCCATGGAGGTCACCCAGGGACACGATCCGGTCGCCGTGCCGGTCCAGTTCGATCCCGTGCCGGGCGGCGACTCGCAGCAGGGCGAGCTCCTGCTCCCCATGCCGGGCACCACAGCCCCCGGCCAGACGCGCAGCTTCGAGGTCTACTTCGGCCCGAAGCCGCTGCCGGGCAAGGCGGCGGTCGTGGCTCAGATCGGCGACGACCGCGTCCAGGTCAGCACGGGCAAGGGTGGGCTGCTCTTCGAGTTCGCCCTCGATGGCGGCAACGGCCACCCGCGCTGGACCGGGCTCGCCTTCGACCTCGATGAGGACGGCAACCTCGGGGAGGAAGCGAATCTGCTCGGCCAGTCCGGCTTCAACGGCGGCCTGGCCGACCTCACCTGCTGCACGGATTGGATCACGTGGTACGACTTCGGCGGCCTGCAGAGCCGGCCGGCGCGAGCCGAAGTCGTGACCGCAGGGCCCGTCGCCACGACGCTGGGGGTCTCGGGGCTGGAGCTGTGGGGACAGGGCAACGCGGTTGTGCTGGGAACCCAGGCCAGCGGGAAGGCCGTGGGCGCCTCGCCCGCGGGCGAGGCGGACTGGTACTTCCGTTTCTACGCCCACAAGCCCGTCGTGGAGCAGTGGGTCAACTACCGGCTGACCAGCCTCGACCACGGCTGGACGCGCCCCTTGCAGGTGCGGTACGGGCTGGAAGGATGGGACAGGAGCGGCACTCGCGCGGTCGGCGGGCAGTCGTTCGCTTTCGCCGATGAGCTCGCAGTCGCCGCGCTCGCCGGCGAGTCAACCACCTTCCAGCCCCAGTGCGCGTTCACACCGGACGGCAACGTGCTGCAGGTCCTGTTCAACCAGCCGGACGCTCTGGGCAGCTACTCTGCCGGGCGCTGGATCGCCCTGCCGGCGCGGTTGGCCGACCCCGCCTACCTGGCCGCCGCGGGGGGTGGTGCGGTCGAGCAGTCCGCCGTCGAGGCCCTGGTCGAGGGGCACGTCGTGAAGAAGACGCCGGAGCCGATGGGGCTCGTCGAGTTCGACCGCACCGCCGGCCGCGGGCCGGGACCGCGACCCCAGACTCGCGAGGTCGTCGTCAGCGAAGGGAACCTCAACCCTGATCCCTCCTTCGAGCAGAGGGAGGCCTTCTGGGCGCTCGGGTCGGGCGACACCGAGGCCCGTTGGACGTGGACACAGGTGTACTCCGGCCGGATCGCCGTCGACCTCTCGTGTACCGACAAGACCCTCTCCCTGGTCACCACGAACGCCCGCGCCAGCCACGCGCTGGACCTCGCGCCCAACGCCGTCTACGAGGTGAGCTTCTGGGCCAAGTGCACGTCAGGTGAGGGGGAGGTCTACACCAACTTCTACGCCACCGAGCCAGGCTGCGACTTCCCGCACATCATCTCCCCCATCCCGGTTGATGGGGAGTGGCGCCACATCCGCACCGAGGTCCCGACGGGCGGCTTTCGCACCCGCAACCAGCGGCCCGGCGTCTTCAGCCGCAGCGAGGGCATCGCCCCCGCCCTGCGGCTGTGGACCTACCAGAAGGCGCAGAAGACGTACGTGGACCAGGTGGAGGTGAGGCGGCTCCGGTAGCGCTCCTGGGGCCCAAGACGTGAGGCCAGGCCGCGCTCTCCTTCACTGCAGGGCCATCTCGAGGTACCTGTGGAAGGCGTCCGGATCGGCGAGCAGCCGCTGCAGCTCCATGGAGGGCAGCCGGTAGGGGTCCGAGTCCTCGGTGACGTACCGGGCCGCGTAGGGCGGACCACCATCCTCTTCGTCCTCCCCCGGCACTCCCACCAAGTCCGCGTAGCGAATGGTCTTCCCGTCGGCCTCGTACTCCGACCCGACGATCCATAGGCGGCCGAAGCGGTAGCGCTTCCTCACCTCCGCCTCCGCCAAGCTGCTCCACGACGTCCCGGTGAACGCGAAGTCCTTCGGCCTGACCTCCAGGTACCTCTCCAGTGTCTCGTCGCAGTGCTCGAGTTCCCAGCGCAACCTCTCGCCCGTCGGGTCCTCCTTGGCGAGCTCTGACAGGTTGGGGTGTGTGACGGTGTGGGCGCCGATCCGCCAGCCCGCCGCCATCAGCTCGCCGATCTCATCCCAGGTCATGACCTCACGTTCCGCAGGAGGAGGGATCGGCTTGCTGTGGAGCTCCTCTATGGGACCGGTGTTGATGAACAGGTTGCCCCGGAGGCCATAGCGTTCGAGTATCTCGAAGCACCCGTAGCGGATGGACCGCGTGGGGTGGTCGAAGTCGACCATGATCGGACGTGCCGGAAGCCCGGCGCCCGCCCCTGCCCACCACGCGGCCAGGTCATCGTAGCTGATCGACTCGAATCCCATCTCCGCCGCCATGCTCATCCATGTCCCGAAGGTCGGGTCGAAGCCATGGATCATGGTGATGGGGATCCGCACTTCGATCATCTCCCGATGGCGCAGTGACGCTGGTCGCTCGCGCGGGCACCAGCAGCGCTGACGCTCCGCGTCGCCGGCCTGCTCAGATCCCCTTCTTGTCGAACCGCACGGTTCTCGTATCCTGCTCGAGGCCAGTGGGCACCGCGAGCGGACCGTAGAGCTCCGGACGGCGGGTCCGGACCCAGCGCCTCCCGGTGCACTGCTCCAGGAGCGATGCATCGAGGTCCGCGATCACCATGTGATCGTCGGCCTTCCAGGTCTCAGCGAGGGTTCGTCCATAGCAGTCCAGAATCATCGCGTTCCCGGTTCGGATCTCATCGTCGTCGATTCCCACCCCGTTGCTGAAGACGAGGAACATCCCGTTGTCGTGGGCCCGGCTGGGCAGCCAGCGCATGAGCCACCCGCGCCCCTTCGGGCCCCGCAACTCCTCCTCGATCGCCTGCGGGTTGCCGTGCCGGTCCTCCCACAGGGCCCGGTCAACCAGGCCCATCGTGTGCGGGTTCTTCGAGTCGCAGCCGCCGGTCTGGTGCGGGGCGAGCAGAACCTCCGCCCCCATTAGCGCCGTGAGGCGTACGTTCTCGATGATGTTGTTGTCATAGCAGATCAGCACCCCGACCCGACAGCCGTGCGGAGTGTCGAAGACCGTGTACTCGGACCCGCACGTCAGGTACTCGCTGACGAAGGCATGTAGCTTGTGATGCGTCCGTACCTCGCCGGTCGGCATGGCCACCACATAGGCCTTGTAGAGAGTACCGTCCGGTGCGATCTCGATCAGCCCTGCACCGATCGTCATCCCGTACTCGCGCGAAAGCGCCATCAGCTCCTGCGTCGAGGGGCCGTCGGGCACCGGCTCCGCCAGTGCGGTGAATTCCTCGCGGTTGAGGTGCCGCAGGAACCAGTAGCCCGTGACGCAGCACTCGGGGAAAGCGATGACCTCAACCTTCTCGGCGGCGGCCCTCTGCACGAAGGCGCGGATCTTCGCCAGATTCGCCCCCTTGTCCCCGGCGGCATGCTCGAACTGCACGGCGGCAACGCGAATGTCTCGCACGGAAGATCACCTCGAGTGGGCAGGCTGCGGGACGCGGTTGAGCCGCTGTTCGCCGCCGCAGCCCTCAGGACATGCCGCGCATCCGGCGAAGCTGCGCCGGCAGGCACGGCAGGCGCCTGCGGCGAACAGCAGCGACAGCAGGTTCAGATCCCGAGGGGCATGGCCTGACGGCACGCCTCGGACGAGGAGAGCCAGACATGACAGGCCGCAAGTGGACACGACGCGATGTCATCAAGGCCGGCGGCATGGCCCTGGCCATGCCCTATGTCATCACCTCCCGAGCGCTGGGCCAAGGCGGCCAGCCCGGAGCCAACGAGAGAGTCAACATCGGCATCATCGGGCTGGGCGGCCGGGCCCGCTCCATGGCCCGGACTTGCGCGCTGATCCCGGAGGTTCGGATCGTGGCCGTCTGCGACTGCTTCCTCCCGGCGTGTGAGGCCTTCATCGCCAACGTCGGCGAAGGCCAGAACTGGACCGCCTACGAGGACTTCCGCGTGATGTGTGACAAGGCGAAGCTAGACGGGGTGATGATCGAGACGACCACTCACGCCCGCGCCTGGGTGACGATCCTGGCCATGCAGGCGGGGATGGATGCCTACATCGAGAAGCCGATGTGCCTGACCATCGCCGAGGGCCGCGAAATGGTCCGGGCGGCCCGGCGGCATGGCCGTGTCACCCAGGTCGGCACGCAGCAGCGCTCGATGCCGATCAACAACTGGGCCAGCGACCTGGTCAAGAGCGGCGCCCTCGGCAAAGTGCGCAGCGTCATCGCCCCCAACTTCGCCGGCCCGGACCGGTGGGTCGACCAGCCGGGGCAGCCGCTGCCCGAGGGCGGCAGCGCCATCTGGTGGGATGTGTGGACCAACCAGGCCGTGTTCCGCCCCTACCATAGCGAGCTGCATCGGGGGTGGATGCGCTGGTGGGATTACGACGGCGGCGGCCTCTCGTTCGGCGTCACGGGCTGGGGCACCCATTCCTATGACCAGGTCCAGCGCGCGCTCGGGACCGATGAGACAGGCCCGGTCGAGGTGGTGCTGGAGGAGGCGGTGGCGAGGCGAAGCATCCGCGGGTATGATGACACGTCGAACACCGACCTTGTCGGCCCGCGGGCGAAGGTGCGGATGAGGTACGCCAACGGGGTCGAGCTGCTGCTGCACGCCGACCGTCAGGGCCAGGGGCTTCACGGGCTCGGAGCGACGTTCGTCTGCGAGAAGGGCACGATCGACATCGAACGTAACGAGCTTGCGAGCGATCCGCCGGACATCGTGAAGTCGCCCGACAACCCCGGGCCGAACCAGAAGGACGAGTCCCAGTACCACGTCGAGAACTGGGTCGAGTGCATCAAGACCCGGAAGCGGTGCACCGCCGACATCGAGTACGGACAGCGCTCCACCACGCTCTGCTATCTGGTCAACACCGCGCGGGATGTCGGGCGCGTGGGCGAAGTGCTGCGGTGGAACCCGAAGACCGAGCGCTTCACCAACTCCGACGAGGGGAACGAGCTGCTGTCCCGCCCGCGCCGGAAGGGCTACGAGCTGCCGAAGCTCAGATAGGGGCGCGAAGACGGTGGTCGGGTCATTGCCGGCCGCAGGCCGACTGCTTCGGCGCGAAGACGCCGTGCTCGTCGTCGTCGACGTTCAGGAACGTCTCCTGCCGCATGTGGTTGGGCCGGAGGAGGTCGTCGCCAACATCGTCAAGCTCCTCCGCTTCGCCCGCGTTGTGGGAATCCCGGTCGTGCTCACGGAGCAGCTGAAGCTCGGCCCAACCGTGGCCGAGATCAGCCGTGAGCTACCGGGCATCTCCCCGATCGGCAAGACCGAGTTCGGCTGTCTGGCGTGCGACGCCTTTGCTGAGGCGCTGGGCGTTCTGGGAAGGAGGGTGTTGGTCATTGCGGGCCTGGAGGCACACATCTGCGTGATGCAAACCGCGCTGCAGGCGATCCCGGGCTACACAGTGCACGTGGTCGGTGATGCGGTCTCTTCGCGATCCCTCGCCAACAGGGACGCGGCCCTGCAGCGCATGGCCCAGGCCGGGGTCGTGGTGACCTCGACCGAGATGCTCCTGTACGAGATCATGGCGCGAGCGGGCACGGAGGAGTTCAGGGCCGCTCTCGAGCTGGTGAAGAACGCGTAGCTGGGCCCGTTTGCACGGGGCGCCGAGCAGCTGCCGCACTCCCTGAGCTTGCTGTCGGCGATGCCCGGCCCGTGCCTGGCTCTGCCGCGGGCGACCGCCTGCGGCCGGTGCGGGACGGGGTGGCGACATACCACGACCACAACACGCTGAACGAGCTGACCCACGAGCGCACGGGCGAGGCGCACACGTACTACGAGTGGAACGAGGATGGGGCGTTGGCGGCGAACCGTTCGTGGCGGAGTTGGAGGGCCTCACCGGCCGCCGCCGCCGGAAGCCCGGCCCGAGGCGCTTGAGCACGGGGAATCAGGTATGGTGTCCCCTGAGAGCCTGTTGCACAAAGCCAGTTGGGGCCGCGAAACTGGCCCGAATCGGGCCCGTAGCGCCGAATCTGGGTGCCGCACAGGGGTTTGTGCAACAGGCTCCTGAACTCGCCTGAACCCTGGCCTACTGAAGGAGGTGTCCGACATGGCGTGTCCAGCACGGTTGCGCCGTCTGTGCTCATCCTCTCGCTATCTCTCATCGCCGTGGTCTCAGGCTGCACCAGGGGGCACAGTAGCACACAGCCCGAGGCCCTCCCGCGGGAGATCAAGCAACTGATCGCCGCCGCAGAGAAGGACCCGGGGCGGGCGGCGGAAGGTGAGATCATCCGGGCAGCCTTCCAGCTGCCCGGGCCCGAGGGCGTCGCTGCTCTGCGGGCCGCGGTGCGGCGAATCCCCGGGAGTCCGGACCTTCTCTCCGCGTCCGCGGAGGCAGAGTGGTGCAGTGGATCCGAGGACGGCGCCCTCTCTCACGCACAGGAAGCCTTGAAGGCCAGCCCCGGCTTCCCTTGGGCCTCCTGGGTTGCGGGGGTCATTCTGCTCAAACGGGGACAGCAGCAGGAAGCGTGGGACCTGCTGCTGCGCGCGGCCGAAGTGGGCGGCGAGTGGCGATACGGCGACGCCATGTCCCTCCTCTTCGCGACGGCACGCCGTAGCGGCCGCGAGGGCGAACTGGCCGAGAAGTTGGGGCAACTCTACGGGCGTTCCCCCTCGGACCCGGGGATCGCGGAGCTTCACGCGCAGGCGCTCTTGCTGGTCGGCCGTTACACGGAAGCGGCACGCATCGCGCGTCCGCTCCTGGACCATGGGGGCAGTATCCCAGCCGCAAACGCCGTTGCCTTTGCCCACCTAGAGGAGGGCAACACCGGGAGAGCGGCGGAATGGGGGGCGGCGGTGGTGGACAGGTATCCCCTGATCCCTCACCCGTGGCTGATGGCGGCCGTTCTGTACGCTGGAAGGCACGACTTCCAGGATGCGCTTCGCTGCACTCGCTGGGCGGCCAAGATGACCAGGCAGGACCCGGCCCATCTCCGCTCGGGCTCGGCCCACCAGATCGTCTACCCCACGTCGACCGACCTATTGCAGGCGTTGTTGACCAGCGTCGCGGCCATCGAACCAGACGGGCGCACACGTGAGGCCTACTGGATGCTCAGGGGCTTCGTGGGGTACTGCCGTGGGGACTGGGCATCCGCACAAGAGGCCTTCGGGAAGGCGAAGGATCCCTCCGGTGCCTCAGTCGCCCCCGCCACCATCTACGACGGCGTAGGCAGTCTAGACCAGTGGATCGACGAAGGCACGCCGCCTGCGCTTGCCAACCTGCGCAGACGCTAGGGCGACCTGACGGTGCGACATTCATGCTAGCCAGTTCCCGGGCCAGCATACTGATCTCGGCTCCCCAGGACACGCTGCCCTGCAACCGTTGCTTCCGCTACGATCAGGCGGGACGGCTGACCGGGGAGGACTGGCTCGACGCGAGCAACCAGAGTCTGTACGCCTTGGAGTGGCATTGCGATGCCGCGGGCAGCCGCCTACGGCAGGTGCGGAACCGGGTGGCGACGTACCAGGACCACAACACGCTGAACGAGCTGACCCACGAGGTCACTGCCGACGTGCACCTGGGAGGGGCGCCGTTCGCCTCGCCCCCGAACCCCGCGGCCACAGGTGCCCTGCGATGCCCGACCGTCTCTACGAGGAAACCGACTGGCTCGCGACCATCATCATCGCCTGCGCCGCGGCAGGCTTCGCGATAGCCGCCGCCATCGCGCGCCAGCTCCCGCTCTTGTTCCCGGCCGGGCTGATGGTCCTGATGGCCCTTACGTTCTACTGCCGCACCGCAGTCACCCTCGACGAGCTGACCGTCCGCTTCGGCGTCTGGCGAATCCCGGCTCTACGACTCTCGCGGCTGGAGGTCCAGTCGGCACAGGCCTACGCCCGCAAATGGGACGGCGTGAACTTCCAGGTCCGACGCGTCCGGGACATCGCCACCCAGGGAGGCGGCACCGAACGGGGCGTCCTGATCCGCAGCGCCACGGGCGACTTCTGGGTCCAGAGCCGCCGGGCGGACGCTTTCCTCCAAGCCCTCGCGACCGGCTGGGGGCTGCCGATCAGCCGGTGAACGGCACTGCCAAGGACCCCCGCCCCTCCCCGGCCAATCATACGCCACGCCCCTCCCGCGGAGGCCATTCCATGCCAGTCCTCGCCGCCATCCTTCTGCTCGCAGCATCCTGCCCATCCCACGCTGCTGATCGTCTCACCCTCGACGCCGCTCAGGGCACCTTCCGCGTGACCGACGCCCAGGGCGCTGTGTGGCTACAGAATGTCACGGCTCGCGTCGAAGCGGCGCAGGGGACCTTCCGGCTCAACGATCCCCGCTACGAGCGCAAGCCCGGGAAGCAGCCGGCCGATGACCCGTTCGGCGCCTCGCCCTGGCGCACCATCGACGCGCGTGACACGCAGGGCGTCCTCGACCTGCAGCTCCTCGTTCGCGCCGATTCCGAGGGCCGAACGGTGGCCAGGCTGCGGTGCGCCAACCGGTCTGCGGGCGCGCTGACCATCCACGCGCTCGTGATCGAGGGGCTCCGCGTCGGGGCCTGGGCCAGCGGCTCAGCCCTCCAATTCGGGACATGCTCTGCCGCTCCGCTTCAGCAGGGCATCGGCCTCGGCGGCACCTACGCCACGGCGACGAACCGGCCGCCCTTCACGGGCGCTTTCCTCAGCACCGACCACTACCTCGGCCTGGTCTACGTCATCCCCGTCGAGGGCGGCCTGCGTCTCACGGCCACCAACCCGGCGGATGGGGTGACCCTTCCTCCCGGCGCCGAGCGCGAGAGTGAGACCCTCTGGCTCTCGCCCGGTCGCCATCCCTCCGCTGAGCTCGAACGCTGGGCCGACCTCGCCGGCCGCTGGAACCACTCGAAGACCTGGGAGCGCAACTTCGCGACCTGGTGCTCGTGGTACTCCGGCCTCATCATGTCCCAGTGCGAGAACGGTCATCTCGAGGAGGTCACCCTCGCCAATCTGCCCCTCCTCGCGAGCGAGTTCCTCGAGCTTGGCCTTGAGTGTACCCGCGTCGTCGATGACTCCGCGAGCCGCGGCGCCGGCGACTGGCCCCTCACCACCAGCTCTCTCCCTCACGGCTACGCGGCGATGGCCGACGCGATGAAGGCCGCCGGCTTCCGGCCCGGCTTCTGGTTCGACAACAACCGCGTCCAGGTGGAGATGAAGACCTTCGCCGACCACCCCGGCTGGTTCTCGCAGGCCGGCGGCAAGCCGGTCACCGTCGCCACCGGCAGCGGTTACGGCACCTTCGCCCTTCTCGATCCCTCGGTGCTCGCCGTGGCCGACCGCTACCGCGAGAACGCCCGCAAGTTCCGCGATGCGGGCTACCGCTACTGCTTCACGGACTTCACCGGCGAGTCCATCGTGCCACCGAGCCAGTCCCACGACCCCACGCTCGCCGGTGTCGAGGTCTCGCGCCGCGCGCAGCTCGCCGTCCGCGAGGGCTTCGGCGAGGGCTTCTACTGGCTCAGCCAGCAGACCCCCGCCGCCAACCTGGGCCTCGCCGACGCCATGCGCACCGGCGCCGACTCCTTCGGCGAGAACAAGGCGAGCTACCCCCAGGCCGTGAGCAAGTGGTTCATGAACCGGCGGCTCATCTTGTGCGACCCCGACACCTGGTGCCCGCTCCAGCACTCCGAGCAGTGGGACCGGGACTGGGGCGCCTGGATGGCGCTGACCGGTTACCCGATGACGATCGGCGGCGACTTCCGCGACCTGCCTCCGTCGCGCGAAGCCCTTATCAAGCGCCTTCTCCCTCCGCTCAACAGCACCGGCCGTCCCCGCGATCTCTGGGAGCGGCCGGTCCCGGTCGTTCTCGAGCAGCAACTCTCTGCGGGCAGCGAGGAGTGGCGCGTCATCGGCCTGTTCAACTGGCGCGACATCGGGGTGCGCGTGAGGCTCAACCTGGACCGCCTGTGGGATGAGTCGCCCTTCCCCGAGCAGGGCTTCCTGGCGGACCCCAAGGCCCTGGGCCAGACGGGCCGTCGCTATCTCCTCTATGACTTCTGGCCTGAGGCGATGCTCGGCGAAGAGGGCGGCGCTTTCGAGCTGACTGTCCCCGCCAACTGCGGGCGGGTCATCACTTGCCGGCTCTCCCTCACCCGGCCGCAGATCATCTCCCTCGGCTCCCACCTCGGCCAGGGGGTCGAGGAACTCCTCTCCTGCTCATGGCTCGCCCGCGACAAGACCCTCGTTGGCAAGACCAGGGGCCTGCGCGGGGTCGCCGACACGATGGTCCGCCTCCATGTCCCGTCGGGCTGGCAGGTGAAGTCCGTCACGGCCGGCGGCCAGGCCCTCACTCACGACGCCCCACAGCCCGAGGTCTGCCGGTTCACGGCGCCTGACCGGACCGGTCCGGTCGAGTGGCGCGTGGCCTTCGACGGGCCAAGCGCGTCCCCGGCCGCCAGGACGCGCCCCGTCGAGCCCGGCAACATCGCGGAGGTGACCCTCGCCCCAGGGGCCATCGCCGACCTCCGCGCTCGTCTCCCCGAGCTGATCCGCACCTACATTCCCGACTGGCGCCTCAAGCGCAACACCCCGAAGGGCTTCGCGGTCATTCACTACGCCCGCGCGGGCACCCTAACCGGCGAGCTCTACGACAGCCAGCTTGGGTTCGGCCTGGTGACGGGCAACACGTGGTTCACCTACGAGGCCCCCAAGTACGGCCTCTCCGCCGACAGTTGGTTCGACAACGTCAAGGTTCGCTACCGGGTCGACGGCCTCGATCCGGCGAAGCACTACCGCCTCGGCGTCACGCTCTACGACCAGGACTCGAGCACCCGCCGGGTGGATGTCGCCGTCGCCCGCGTCTCCGATGGCCGCCAGTTGGTCCTCGCCGAGGACGTCGTCGAGCCCTCGTTTCTCAACAACGCGCGTCCGGTCGTGGCCTGGTACGAGGTTCCGACCGAGGCGGTCGACCCGAAGGGTCTGATCGTCGAGGTGCGACACGTCGCCGGCGCCAATGCCATCTGCGCCGAGGTGTGGCTCGCCGTCGGAACGGGCGAGGCGCCGGCCCCGCTCGACCCCGCCGCCGTCGCGGCGTGGAAGGCCGGCCTCGCCGACTACACGCGGCAGCTCCTCGGCGACCGCCTCGCTCGGGAACTCCCGCCGGGCTATACCCTCCGCGCGTACGTCCGCGCTCTCGATGACACACTCGACGTGGACTACGCCCCTGAGCGAGGGATGGGTCGCCTCTTCGGCGAGCCGTACACCTGGGGCGCGCCGCCGCCGGCCGACAGGATCCGCTTCGACTTTGAGGCCCTCGAATACCGCTTCGACGGTCTCGATCCGGCGGCGTCCTACCGGCTTGGCCTGCTGGCCTACGACGACAAGGACCAGCGCAAGCTGACGATCGCGATCAGGCGCACCTCGGACCAGCGGGAGGTCGTGCTCGCTGAGAAAGCTCCCGTGGCGAGCGCGCTCCGCAGGGATCCGGCGACCGTCCAGTGGTTGGACGTGCCCGCGGGCGCCGTCGACCCGGCGGGCACCATCGTCGTGATCTATCCCGCGGCCGGTCCGAACGCGACCATGGCCGAGCTCTGGATCGCCGAGCGCAGATAGGGGCTGTCATCGCGCGCCGTCGCCATCCCAGCGCCGCGGCGCTCGCCCGGAGGCATGACCATGCTCACCAGGATCGCCTTGCTGTTCCTGCTCTCCCTGGTCCCCCTCACGGCCTTTGCCCTCCCCTCGATCTTTGAGCCCGTGACGGACGGCGTCTACGTCGTCCGCGACGATACCGGCCAGTGGGGCGGCGACATGAGCAAGAGCATCACCCACCAGTGCTCAGCGCCCTATCAGGCGAGGAAGACCCTCGATCTGGCAGCCGTGCCTGACGAGGTGTGGGAGGGAACGCGGTCGGTGTGCCTCTCGGCCTACTTCATGGTGCGCGACTACTCCTGGCACGATCGCCCTCCCGCGAACGGGCTCGACGAGGCCTTCGAGGTCGTCGTCAACGGGCAGGTGCACCGCTACCCCACGAACTGCGGGGCGCCCGTCTTCGGCGAGGGCATGCCGCCGACCATCGGCTGGTACGACTTCCAGTTGCCCAAAGCCGAGTTGACCAAGGGAGCCAACGAGGTCATCATCCGGAAGGCGCCAAGCGACAAGGACGACGACTACCTCTATCTCGGCATCGATCACTGCCAGGAACGCGGCAACAGCGCCGTCACGTTCGACGGGAAGGAGTGGCGCACGGACGCCCTCACCATCCCCGGCGGCAAGGGCGAGTACATGGTGCGGCTCTACCTCCTCGTGAGGGACACCACCATACGCGCGCGCTGGCGGCCGGGGCAGACGCCCGCGCTCGACGATCCGGGCAAGCTCATCGCGTACGCCGGGTCGCGCGATGGCCGGGTCACTCCCCAAGGCGTTCGCCTTGAGCCTGGGCAGAGCGCCCGGATCGAGTGGGACGCGCGAGTACTGGACTCGCTCCGGCCGCTGAGGGCGGCGGTGGAAGTGTCGGGTGAGGCCCAGTTCGCCTGGCTTGATGCCGCGGGGAGGCCGATGGACCCCGCCACCACTGCGCCGCCGTTCCAGCCTGAGCTGTCGGCCGGACGGAAGAAGGCGGTGTCGGGCATTGAGGTCACCGCAATGGGGCAAGCCGTTACCGTGACGAGCGTCTCCGTCGAGGGCGATCTATCGTACCACCCGATCCCCAAGCCCATCGACATGTGCCCCCCCATCGCGAAGCCCGCTGCGCAGCCGAAGCCGCAGGCGCCCGTCCGTGCGATCACGGGCTCGCAGATCGACCTGAGCAACACCGGCCTCACCTGCCAGTTCGAGGCCGGCGACCGCCTCCGGCTCGTCTCCCTCCACAACCGGTACACCGATCGCGAGATGGTCCGCGATCCCGCTCAGGTCTCCCTGTTCCTGGTCGAGGCCGCTGGCAAGCGCTACGGGGGGAGTCGTGACTTCCAGTGCCGGGCGATCACCCCTCAGGGGAAGGCCGGGTTCGTCGCGCAGCTCTCGCTGCCCGACCCGCCCCTCCGGGCGACCCTCACCGTCGCCATCGAGCTGGAAGGCCTGCGGTTGAGCCTGGCCCTGGCGAACGCCGGCACGGCGCCGGTGGACTTCAAGCTGGCCTTTCCGCACCTCGCCGGCCTGACGGCTTCCGGCACGCCAGTGAGCGACTACTACTTCTTCCCGTGGGGCGGCGGCATCATCGCCGACCGCCCGGCGCTCATCCGCCGCGGCTACGGCGACCACGAGGCCCTCTACCAGCTGATGGACCTCTTCAGCCCCGAACGCGGTGGCGGGCTGTACATCCGCGCGGATGACAGCGAGGGCTGGCACAAGACGCTCGCCCTGCGGAAGCACATCTCGGGTGCGGGCGAGGAGGATGCCCAGAGGACCTATCTGCTGACGCGAGACGAGTACAAGTGGACGAACCCCCTCGATCCGGTCGAGGGCACCAGCCTCGCCTACGAGTACCTCCGCCGCACGCGCGAGCCCGGGCAGGACTTCCGTCCCGCCGATGCCGTGCTGGCCGCTCACCCCGGCGACTGGCACGTGGCGATGAGGGCCTACGCCGACTGGGCGCACCGCGTGTGGAAGTTCCGGCCTTACCCCTCGCGCCTACGCACCATCCACCACATGATCGCCGCCGGCTGGGGCCAGGATGTCCTATTCCGCGACGGCCAGTACCGCACGGACTTCATCCAGCCCAACACCGACTGCATCGAACTCATGTCCTGGTGGGAGTGGTCGCCCCTCGGCCCCTGGAGCACCCCCTTCGACAAGATCCACACGGTCCTCAGCGATGCTCTCTACAAGATGTGGGAGCCGTACTTCGTGAAGGACCCGGCGACCGGGCAGACCATGTGGGACAACCAGCCCGGCGACTATGACGGCTACAACGCCCGCTTCGGCGGACTGCCGGCCTTCCGGAGCGCCGTCCGGACCTACCAGGACATGGGCTCCCTCGTCACGCTCTACACCGACCCCATCCGCTGTGATGACGCCAGCAAGATCGGCCAGGCACACGGCAAGGACTGGGGGGTCGTCGGCGCCGACGGCGAGCCGGTGAGGAGCTACGAGGTCTGGAACATGTGCCACGATGTCGCTGAGTACCGGCAGTGGGTCGCCGATACGATGAGGCGCGTCATGCGCGAGACCGGCGCCGATGGCATCCGCCTCGACGAGTACGGCCACCGCGGCTGGGCGTGCTTCAGTAAGGTCCACCAACACACCTTCGCCGAGCCCGGCGTGACCCAGTGGCAGAAGGGCATCGCGGACACGGCGCGGCTGGTGCGGAAGGGAATGGACGAGGTCAGCCCCGGCTCGGTCCTCACCACCGAGCACCCCGGCTACGACTACCTCATGCAGTTCATCGAGGGCTGCATCACGTACGACCTGACGGTCCAGGCCACACCCCTGCGGCCGCTTGAGTGCAACACCCAGCGGTTCTACTTCCCCGAGTGCAAGGCGTATGAGCTTGACCACCAGGGCGCCGATCTCGAGAGCAGGAAGAAGCTCTGGAATGCTGTGGAGTCCTTCGGTCGCTACTATCCGGGGATCATGTACGCGATCCTGAAGGAGAACGAGGACGTCTACCAGAGTCGCGAGTGTGAGCCGCTCGTCCCGACTCTCCTGCGCTACGTCTACGCCAACCGCTTCACCGGCGGCGGCAAGACGATCTACCAGCTCTACAACGCCACCGGCCACACCGCTGATGACGTGCTGCTGGCCGTCACGCTGAAGCCCGATCAGCATCTCTTCGATCTGCTGAACTCCCGTGAGCTCACCCTCGAAGGCACCGCGCTGCACCTCTACCTCCCCCGAGGCGATGTTGCCTGCGTGGCCCTTCTCGCTCGCCGTCTCGACGTTTCCACCCAGGGCGCATTGCTGCGAGTGAGGGCGCGCCCGCCGCGAGCCGGCTGCCGCCTGGTGGTGTGCGATGCTGAGGGCACTGAGCTGCTCTCCTCGCCCGCGCGCGACGGCCGGACCGATGTCGACCTTGGGCCCCTTGCCGGCAAGGCCAAGGCCGTGTGCCTCAAGCTGCTCTCCGGCCGCGACCTCGTGGACGTGGCCGGGATCCCGAGCCCTGCCGGCCGGTGATATCGCCAGGCCTGCCTGCACGCCCCTACGTTCCGGCGGGATCCCCTCTGAGCAAGCAGAAACGGCCGAGAGACTACACTATACCCTCGGAACACGCGCGAATCGCCTCAGGCGACGGGAACGGGCGCATGCCCCCTGCGATGGACGCCACAACCGATGTCGACCTCGTGCGACGCGCCCAGCGCGGCGATGATGAGGCCTTCCTGGCTCTGGTGCGTCGCCACCAGGCTGCTGCCCTGCGTCTGGTTGGGCGCTTCCTGCCGCAGCGCGAGGACGCCGAGGATGTGGTTCAGGAGGCGATTGTGGCCGCCTACCGGCAGCTCCCCCGCTTCCGCGGGGACGCCACCTTTGCCACCTGGTTGGGGCGGATCGCCGTCTACCTGGCCCTTCGCGTGAACCGTCGCCGTGACTCCGCTGCCCGCCGAGGTCCGGCCGACTCGACGCAGTACAGTGCCGAACCGGACGCCGCGGAGCCGCTGGCGGTTCGGGAGGCCGTTGCCCAGCTTCCCGAGCGCCTGCGGGTGCCCATCGTGCTTCGGTTCTACGAGGGGCTGACCGGACAGGAGATCGCCAGGCTGATCGGCTGCAGGGAGAGCACGGTCTGGACCAGACTCTACAACGGCCTCCGCAAGCTGAGGGAGGAGCTGGAGAGGGGTGAGCTTCCATGAAATGCTGCCGTGCAGGGAGGTTGATGGGCATGTCTATCGCAGGTGACCTGTCGGTTGGGGACCGCGACCAGCTCAACGCACATCTTGGGTCCTGTCGGGCCTGCGCCAGGGAGTGGCAGGGGATCACGACCACCGTGGAGGCGCTCGGCCGATCGGCGCCGCCCGCTCTGGCGCCGGTCCACGACCTCGCCGCGGCCGCCCTGCAGAGAGCGCGGTCACAGCCCGCCCATGGTGCCCGCCTCTCGCGCAGGGGGGCGAAGGCTCTCGTGTCGGTGGCCTTGGCGTCGGCGATCGTGGCGGTCGGCGTGTGGGCCTTGACGCGACCACCAGGCCCAGGGCAGCTACTGGCCATCATCGAGGCGGCAACGCTGGAGAGGCCGACCCACGAGGTCCAAAGCGTCTACGACAGCCAGGGGAGGCTGCGGTCGCGGACCGAGGCATGGCGCTCGCCGGGTGACGATGACTACTCAGAGTACCAGAACGCTGACCCACCCAAGCACCAGACCTTCCTCTTCCGCAGCGGCCAGGGCGTCTACTGGGTTCACGACCTGGACACGGGCACCTACGAACTGGTCTGGCGCACCGTCGACCCCTGTGGGATGGAGCAGAAGATGTTGCGGGCGGCGGGAGAGGTGAACCTCCCGGGCGCCAGCTCCGAGGGGCTCCGCTTCGTGATCGGATGGCTGCGACTACAGCACGCCAAGCTGACCGTACGGGAGAAGGACGGGAAGCTACAGGGCAAGGACGTCAAGATCGTCGAGATAAGGGCGACCCCGCCACCAGCGCCTGCGGAGAAGGGCAGCGGGGTCTTGTCGGAGCCTGTGAGCGTTCACTGCTACCTGACTCCCGACCGATCCCGTTCCGTGAGAGAGGTCGTCACGATCACGATGATGGTGGGCGGCTCACCGTGGACCATAGATACCTGGCCCATCGAGTACGACACTTCGCCGCCCCCTTCCCTCTTCGAGCTCCGACCGCCCAAGGACGCGACAGTCCTCTTCCGGGGGCAGAAGGTGAATCCCGTGTGGGAAACCATGAGCGACGGCGAGAAGCAGAGGGTCCAAGCTGTCGTGCAGAACCTGGCCCGAGCTTGGGCCACGGGTGACTTCGCGGAGTTCTGCCGATACTACGACTTCGGCGCGGGGCTGGAGTACGGAGTCAAGGGGAAGTTCACAGCGCAGCAGATTCGTCAAGACTGGGCAGGCATGGTCGCCCGTCAACCGGAACGATGGCGTAACGATGAGATCGTCTTCGACTATGCGGTCCAGGCGACCGAGCCCCCGCAACTGGCGATGAGCTTCTGGTCCATCTACCCCAAGCGTGGGGCCTCGCTGGGCACGATGCGGCTCTACCGCAACACGCCCAGCACCGAGCCAGGCCTGCTGGTCCTGGCACGGGAGAAAGTGACCGACCAGAGTGGCAGAGCAGACGAGCACGGCACCCTCATGTTCCTGAAGAGGATCGGCGGCCAGTACAAGGTCATCATGTGGAGGCCGCCGTTCGCGTGACCCGGTTGCAGGCGGCCATGGGAAGGGACTTGACGGACCCCTGTGCGTGGCTGTGGTGTTACAGCCGTAGTAGTGCCAAGACAGAAGCGGAAGATGGGGAACGGCCTCAGGAGGGGGGAGCGCCATGAGACCTTCATTCGTGATGGCATGGTGGCTTGTGCTGGGCACGATCGGCTGGGCGTGGGCTCAGAGCCCGACGTGGTACGACCGACAGCATGAGCCGCCCGCCGGGGCTGTCCTTGCAGCTGGCGCGCCGGGGGAACCGGCCCCCGGAACCGTCGAGGTCTTCCGCAAGGGCAACCTCGAGCTCACGCTGGTCTATGTACCCTCGGGCTGGTTCCCCATGGGGACGACCCCGAAGGCCCCGGAGTTCCAGCGGCTCGCCGCCCAGAGCGGCCTCAAGGAGGGGGAGGTGGAGGATGAGACGCCGCAGCGCCATGTGTGGGTCTCGGGGTTCTGGATCGGGAAGGCGGAGGTGACCAACGCGCAGTTCGCCCAGTTCGTGCGGGCGACGGGGCATCGCACCTACTACGACGACAGCAGATGGGGTTCGTGGCGCTCGGAGTGGATGGCCAACGGTGACTCGTACCCGGTCGTCGACGTCACGGTGGAGGACGCCCAGGCCTTCTGCGACTGGTGCGGCTGTCGGCTGCCCTCGGAGGCGCAGTGGGAGTACGCAGCGCGCGGACCGGAGGGGCGCGCCTACCCCTGGGGGAACGAGTGGGACCCGGCGAAGGTCACGCGCAACTCGATGTACCCCGTCGGCTGCCTGCGCGCAGACCGGAGCTGGTGCGGCGCGCTCGACATGGCCGCCAATGTGGCGGAGTGGTGCCGCGACGCCTACGAGGAGCGCTTCTACGCTTCGCCCCGGGCCGGCAACCGCGACCCCGAGTGCCGCGACCCGAAGCCGGCGATGAGGGTCATCCGAGGCGGCTGCTGGCACGGCGAGGCTGGTGGGTGCCGGGCCGCCGGCCGGATGCCGTACCCGGTGGTCGTAGGGGCCGACATCGATGTCGGCTTCCGCGTCGTCCGAGCGCGGTGAGGTCCCAAGGTGCCCTCACTCTTCACGTCGGGGGGGTGCCTCGCGGCTGCTGCGCTGACCTGACAGCGTACGGCGTGTCCGGCGGGCTTCGCCGGGGGTGCGACTGCCGACGAGGGTCAGATCCGGCTCCGGGCGACGGGCTCGCGCGCGCCTCTCGGTCTCGCCGCGTGGTTGGAGAAGCAATCCCAGCAGCAGGATGATGACGAATACAAGCAGACAGTCGGTGAGTGTCATGTCCCGGTAGAGCTTCAGCAGGTCCCGCACGACGAATCGCAACAGCTCGACTCCCGGGAACAGCATGAGAATGCCCAGCACGATCGCGACCGCGGTCCGCCCGAATGTCGTCACCAGTCTCCACCTCCTACACCCTCGCCGACTCGGTCAGATGCTGCACGCATGGCCCGCCTGCCACACCCCATGCCTCCCCCGACCCTGTCCCCTGTCCCCTTCTTCCCCGCTCCCTCTTCTTGCTCCTCCAACGCCGCGTTGACAGCGTGCGCCGCCCCCTGTATCATGTGGGCCGTCTTGTGGCAGGCCCCGAGGGCACCATTTCTCCTGGCGCGAGGGACCCCGTCCCCCTCCTCGCCCATGGCGGGATCGGCATGTGGCCATTTCGGCGGTCGGGTCCCCCCTCGCGCCGCACCATCATGCGGCGCGCTCAGGCGCTCGCCTCTCGCGGGCGACCGGACGAGGCCGCCGAGCTCCTCGCCCGGTACTGCACGGATCACCCCGATGACTTCGCGGCTCTGGTCAACCTCGGCGCGGTCTACTACGCTCTCGGCAAGTATTCGCCGGCCATCGAGCGTTTCGAGCAGGCGTCGGCGCTCAAACCCGATAGCGCGACCGTCTGGCTGAACATCGGCGCTGCCCGCAACGCTTTGGGCCACATCGACCAGGCCACCGAGGCGCTCATGAAGGCCCTCGAGAGCGATCCCCAACACCGCGATGTGCACTACAACCTGGCCGTCGCGCAGCAGAAGAAGGGGCGCCCACTCGCCGCCATGGCGGAGCTCGAGCTGGAGCTCGCCATCCATCCCGACCACAAGCAGGCCAGAGCCCTGGCTGCCCAGCTGAAGGCCGCTCTGCTCCCCCGCGACCGCGACACCTGACACGCCGTACCCCCGGAGGCCCGATGCCATGCCAGAAACCGAAGGCTCCGTGACCAACCCAGAGATCGGCACCCTCTGTCGGCAGTTCTCCTCGCTGATCCACGCCGAGGTCAACATCCTCGACATCATGGACGCCCTCCATGCCCAGTCGAGCAACCCCTACCTGCGGGAGGTGCTGGAGTCGGTCCGCGAGGACCTGGAGATGGGCCGCACGCTCGCCACCGGGTTCAGCCGGTACCCGCAGACCTTCAGCCCGTTCTTCATCAGCATGGTCCGCAAGGGCGAGCTGGAAGGCGAGCTGGATCGCATCTTCGCCGACCTGGCCTCGCACTTCGAGACCCGTCTCGAGGACACCCCCGACGCCCACCGGCTTCGCGGCGCCGCCTTCGACTGGGAAAGTGGCGCGGCGGTGTTCCAGTGGATGTTCGCCTGGGTCGTAGCGCTTCTCGCCTCCTGCGCCTTCGGTATCGGCGCTCTCATTTACGCCAACCAGATCGGCGCCATGCGCGGCAACCTCGCCGCCAACATCTGCCTCCTCCTCGGCATCGTCCTGCTCCTCGTGGTCCTGCTCCTGGGGAGAGGACGGAAGGGGTAGCGCCCCGCCTCCCCCTCGCGCCCTCGTCTCCGCTCGATGGGTCGTCCGCATCCCACGCGCCCTCGGGCAGGGATGCTGTACCCCAGAAGGTGGGTAGAAGTGGCTGGTAACCGCGCTATGCACCTGTTTGAGGAGATTCTTGTTGACCTAGGTGGGAATCTGTGGTAGCATCTCCCTGCAGATACGAGGGAGATGGTTACTTTGCCGTCCGAACTCGAGGGCTCGGCGCGCAAGACGCTCGACGACAAGGACCGCGTGGGGCTTGTGTCTGACCATGTGGCCAAGCTCACGAACGAGGTCGTTCTGGTCCCCGGGGCCGCCCCTTGTGTCGAGATCCACCCCCTATCATCGTGGGATCCCTACCGTCAGCGCTTGACCGCCGCGGCCGACCGTGGCCCGGAGCAGGCCAACTTCGCCCGGCACGTCCTGGGCAACGCCCAGCGCGCGCGGTTGGATGGCCAGGGGCGCGTCCGCATCGAGGATGAACTCCTCCGCTGGGCACGCATCCCGGTCAAGCCTGAGGGGGGCTCGCGCGAGGTGCTTCTGTTGGGGGTGGGCGATCGGGTGGAGCTGTGGGAACCGGGCGTCTGGGACACTCACCGTGCCCAGTTCGAGGGGTCATTCGAGGTGATCCGCGCCAGCGTGCTGGCCGGCAACTCGGATGTGCCGACTGTCGCGGTTCAGGCCAATGGGGAAGCGAAATGACGCCGTTCACAGGCCGTGCCTCCTGGCCGAGACGCTCTCCTACCTCGCGCTGCGGGATGGCGGCGACTACGCTGACCTCACTGTCGGCCACGGCTCCATGGCCTCGGCGTTGCTCCAGGCGTGTAGCCCGAGCGGCCGACTGCTCGCCGTTGACCTTGACCCGATTGCCGTCGAGGCCGCTCGGGAGCGGCTAGCGTCGTTCGGCGACCGCTGTCAGGTCGTCCACGGGTCCTACGAAGAGTTGGCGGAACTGGCAGGGCAGGCAGGTTTCCGGGGGATCGACGCCATCGTGATAGACGCCGGCGGCGTGTCAGCCGAGCAGCTTCGTGACCCGGCCCGGGGCCTGAGCTTCGCGGTGCCTGCGCCTCTGTCGATGCAGCTCGACCCCTCCCGCCCCGGCCCCTCGGCCGCTGACCTCGTGAACACCCTCTCCCCCGCGGAGTTGGCTCAACTGTTCAGAACCGCGGGCGAGTCGCCTCGGGCCGCCCGGTCCATCGCCTCGGCGATCGCCTCCGCGCGGGAGCAGGCGCCCATCACCGAGACCACTCAGCTCGCCCGCCTTGTCGAGCGCGCGGTGGGCGCCGCCGGAGCTCGCCGCGGGCATGTGCACCCGGCGACCCGCGCCTTCCTCGGGCTCAGGTTGGCGGTGACCCAGGAGCTGCCAGCTCTCGAGCGAGGGATCCGCCAGGCGCTGGAGTGCCTGCGTCCTGGCGGGCGCCTGGTCGTGCTCTCCTACCACGGGCTCGAGCACCGCCTGGTTCGTCAGCTTGCCCGCGACCTGGAACACGGCTGCATCTGCCCGCCCGGGCTCCCCGTCTGTGGCTGCGGGCGTCAGCCGAAGGTGCGTCGTCTACTCACGAAGCCCCTCTCGCCCTCGGCGAGGGAGGTCGCGTACAACCCGTCGGCGCGGAGTGCCCGCCTCCACTGCGTGGTGCGCACCTCGGCGCCGATGTAGTCATCGCGAGCTACACTCTTCCGGGGTCCCTGCAAGCGGCGGATGCTCCCCGGGTCGGGAGGGCGGCGACGGCGCGGGCCGAAAGTCGGAACCAACTTCAGCCCCCGCCACGGCATTAGCGCCAGACGCAAGGATCGCAGCATCGTCCGCAGCAACATCGCAGCCTTGCATCGCAGCACATTCGCAGCAACATCCATCGCAAAGCGGTCCGATGCCGTCGCTGCCCTCTCCGCAAACAGGCCGTCAGCGACCCGGGGTCGACTTGCCGCAGACGCCGACCCCGTCGTTGTCTCTCGCCGGGCCGGGTCCGTGAGCCTCGGATAGCTCGAAACGGGGGCAGAAGCATGGGGCAGCCGGAGCCCATCCCTCTCTACCACTCTCTCGAGCTCGTCGCCGATGAGCCTGCCCCGCCCCGTCCTCGCCGTCGCGTTCGCCGTACCACCCGCCGGGTGCGCGCGATCCTCCTGATCGGCGCCCTGGCTACTGCCTTCATCTCGGCCTGCGTCCAGGGCACCCGCCTGGACATGCAGTGCCGTCAGGCCCGGGAGACCTGCACTCGCCTGGAGGCCGAGATCGGCGAGCTCGTCGTTGCTGAGTCCGTCCTCACGGAGCCCAGCCGCGTCCAGCACATCGCTCTCACCAAGGGGTTCGTGGGGCTACCGGCAAGCGACAGGATCGCGGTGAGCCCCGCCCTCCTGCCGCAGTCAGCGGATCTCAGGGATGGCGAGCCGGCGGCGCCCCCACCCCAGCTCGCCGCATGGGCCAACCTGGGGACCTTCAGCCGCTGAGGATCTGCACTTCCAGCCTGGTTGGCGGCGGGGACGGGCGGGGGCGCCCGTCCCGCACCGTTAGTGTGGTGCTGCCGAGATGACCCCTGAGCGACGCCGTCTGCTTGCCCGCCGCACCGAGGCAGGCACCATCTTCGCCGGCCTCCTGGTCGCCGCGATCCTCGGCAAGCTCTTCGTCGAGCAGGTTCCTCTCCGATCAGCCCGCCTGGCGCTGGGCGACCGGATCGTCCCCGGTCAGCCCCCCGAAGACGGCGAGCCGGGCCCCATCTACAGCCTGGACCGCGAGCTCCTGGCCCGGAGTGTTGTCCGACACGCCCTCTGCGCCGACCCCCAGGCTTTCAAGTCGGACGATGAACGCGCCAAGGTCGCCCAACTGCTCTCGGGCGCCACCGGCGCGCCTATCCAGTCCTTCTACCCTCGCTTGTGCCAGGAGAAGAGCCAGTTCTGCTACATCGCGCGTCAGCTCGCCCCCGAGGTCGTGGCCGCGGTCGGCAAGGTCGTCAAGGACAACAAGCTTGAGGGTATCTTCATCCGGCCCGAGTACGGCCGCGTCTACCCTCAGGGCCTGCTCGCAGCCAATCTCATCGGGCGGCGCGGGATCGACAACCTCGGCCTGACCGGGATCGAGGGCCTCTGGGGCTTCTGCCTGGATGGCAAGCCAAGCAGTCGGCGGATCAATGTCGATGCCTCCGGCCAGACCATCATCGGTCCGGACATCCCGTTCGTGCCCGCCGAGCCCGGCTGCCGGGTCACCCTCACCCTGCGTCTGCCCCTCCAGAAGGTCGTCGAGGCCGCCATGGACGACCTCGTCCGCAAGCACCACCCGCTCGCGGCTACCTGCACCGTTCTCAACCCGCAGAACGGGGAGATCCTTGCTGCCGCCGTCCGCCCCACCTTCAACCCCAATGATGCGCGGACCGCCCAGCCCGAGGACTTCCTCTGCCGAACGGCCGGCGATGTCTACGAGCCAGGGAGCACCTTCAAGGCCGCGGTCGTGGCGGCAGCCCTGGACGCCGGGGTCATCACCCCCAGCTCGACGTTCGTCTGCACCGGCACCACGACCATCGGTGGCCGCCCCCTCCACTGCTGGGGTGAGTGGGCCACGAACGGTGGCCATCACACCCTCACGCCGCCCGAGATCATCGCCAAGAGCTGCAACCTCGGCGCCGCCCAGATCGCCCTCCGTCTGGGCAAGCGCGTCCTCTACCAGTACCTCGAGAGGATGCGCATCTTCGAGTACGACGACCGACGCCGCGTCTACCGCGACCTCCGGGGCGATGAGCTCTACGACACCCTCGCCTCGGGCCTCGACGGCGAGCGCCCCGCCTATGTGCCTCCGGTCCGGGGCCTCCGGCGACGCGACCAGGCGAACATGGGCTTCGGCCAAGGCGTCTACCTCACCGACCTGCACCTGCTGGCCATCTACGGCGCGGTCGCCAACAGGGGAACGTACTACTACCCCAACGTGGTCCGTGAGGTGCGCACCGCGACTGGGCGCCTGGTCCGGCGGCGCGAGCCGCTCAAGGCGTACCGGCTGTTCAAGCCCGAGACGAGCGCCACGATGCTCTCGTTCCTGGAGGGGGCCGTGCAGCACGGCACCGGCGCCGCGGCCACGATCCCCGGCTTGCGTATCGGCGGGAAGACGGGCACCGCGCAGATCTACGACTGGAAGATCGGCGGCTTCCTCCCCAACGAGTACGTCATGTCCTTCATCGCCATCGCGCCGATCGAGGCGCCGCGCTTCGTGGTGCTCTGCCGCGTGACCCGCCCGGCGTACGGCGCCCACGGAAGCGACACCGCTCTGCCCGTGGTGAAGCAGGTCCTTGCCGCCGCGCTGAGGCTGGAAGATGAGATGGGTGTCTGAGGCCCATGCCGAGAACCTTCGCTGAACTCCTCCAGGCCGCCGGCTGCGAGCCCATCCGCGGCGGCGACACACCCATTGCGGCGATCGTCAGTGACTCGCGCGCGGCGACCCCCGGCTGCTGCTTCGTGGCCATCCGGGGCTTCGCCACTGACGGCCACCGGTACGTCGCGAACGCCATCGCCGCCGGCGCGGCCGCGGTGGTCTACCAGGATGAAGCCTTCGCGGCTCAGGTGCCCCCCCACCTTGCTTGCGCCCGCGTGCCCGACTCACGCAAGGCGTGCGCGGCGATGTCCGCCTCCTTCTGGGATTCGCCCTCCTCCCGCATGGTGATCGCGGGCGTCACTGGCACCAACGGCAAGACCACCACCGTCACGCTCATCGACGCCCTCTTTCGCGGGCAAGGCTACACGACAGGCACCCTCGGCACCCTTGGGCGCCAGGCCATCGGTGAGCGGGCCAAGACGGCCCACACCACTCCCGACTCCGTCGAGCTCCAGGCGACCCTGGCCGACATGCTCTCCCATGGAGTCACCCACGTGACGATGGAGGTCTCATCCCACGCACTTTCCCTCCACCGGGTCTGGGGCACCAAGTTCGACGCTGCCGTCTTCACCAATCTCACCCAGGACCACCTCGACTTCTACCCCGGCCTCGACGAGTACTTGGAGGCCAAGATCCTCCTCTTCACGGAGTATGCCGACATGGCGCGGCCCGAGAAGGAGCTTCGGGCCATTCTCAATGCCGACGATCCGAGCACGCCGGTCATCCGCGACCGTGCCCGCTGCCTGGCGATCACCTATGGCCTCCAGGGCGGCCAGGCCGATGTGACCGCGCTCGACCCCACCTTCTCGGTCCAGGGCGCGCGGTTCGAGGTATCGGCCTTCGGTGAGCGCGAACCCGTGGAGCTGCCCCTCGCCGGTCGGTTCAACCTCTACAACGCACTCGCGGCCGCAGGCTGCGGGCTCGCACTCGGGCTGCGTCTCCGCGATATCGCCCGCGACCTCGCCACCGTGGACCATGTCGACGGTCGCTTCGAGAGCGTCGATGAGGGCCAAGGCTTCGCCGTCATCGTCGACTACGCCCACACACCCGACGGGCTGCGCAATGTGCTCGCCTCGGCCCGCCCGTTGGCGAGGGGCCGCCTGATCTGTGTGTTCGGGTGCGGAGGCGACCGGGACAGGACCAAGCGTCCGCAGATGGGCGCCATCGTCGCTGAACTCGCCGATCTGCCCATCGTCACCTCCGACAATCCGCGGTCGGAGGACCCACTCGCCATCATCGCCGACATCCGCGCGGGGATGCCTCCGGGCGACCTGCTCGTCGAGCCCGATCGCCGTCGGGCGATCGAGGTGGCCATCTCCCTCGCCCAGATCGGCGACGTGATCGTGATCGCGGGTAAGGGGCATGAGGACTACCAGATCTTCGCGGACCGCACCATCCACTTCGATGACCGCGAGGAAGCCCGGCGCGCCCTCAAGTCGCGTGCAACCCCGTCGTAACGCGTAGGACAGGCTTCCTGGCCTGTCATCACGCGCGGATCCGCCGATGAACATGAACCTCACTCCCCACGAGATCGCCGAGGCCGTGCAGGGCGAGCTGCTCGCCCCGGGCCGACCGGCCTCCGGTGTCAGCACGGACACCCGCACCCTTAGGCCCGGTGACGTGTTCTTCGCCCTGTTGGGCGAGGGCGCCAGGACCCGCCCCCAGGCCAACGGACACCGCTACGTTTACGATGCCGTCGAGTGCGGCGCCGTGGGTGCGGTCGTCTCGTCGCCAGTGTCCGATGCGCCGCCCGGCTTTGCCGTCATCCGCGTCGACGACACGCTGCTCGCCCTTGGGCGGCTCGCGGGCATGTGGCGACGACGCATGCCCACGCGGCTGGCGGCGGTCACGGGGAGTGTCGGCAAGACGAGCACCAAGGGAATGCTCGGCGCGATTCTCAGCGAGTTCCGCCCGACCGCGGTGGCCCGGGCGAGCTACAACAACGAGATCGGCGTGCCGCTCACGCTGCTCGAGCTCGACCGCGCCCACACCTTCTGCGTTCTGGAACTGGCCATGAGGGGCCTGGGGGAGATCGGCTACCTGGCGAGCATCGCGCGTCCGGAAGTGGGCATCATCACGAACATCGGCGCCTCCCACGTGGGCCGGCTGGGCTCCCGCGAGGCGACCGCCCGCGCCAAGGGCGAGCTGCTGCCCCTCCTCCCTCCCACCGGGGCGGCAGTGCTCAGACGCTCCGGCTTCTTCTTCGGGATACTGTCCGAGCTCTCCGCGGCCCCTGTCATCTCCTTCGGCCTCGAGGACGCGGCGGATGTCCGCGCGGAGCAGATCATCGGCGACGGCCTGCGCGGCACTCGCTTCGAGCTTGTGCTGCCTCATGCCCGCGTGCCGGTCGCGCTCGCCGTGCCGGGGCTCCACCAGGTGGAGAACGCCCTCGCGGCCTGCGCGGCAGCGGCGGCCCTCGGGGCGCCGGCCGAGGTCATCTCCCGCGGCCTTGGAGGCTACACAGGCGCCGAGATGCGCGGCCGCGTCGTAGAGGCCCCCGGCGGAGTCACCATCATCGACGACTGCTACAACGCGGCGCCCGACTCGGTTCGCGCCGCTCTCCGGGTACTCGCGGGTGTGCCCGGCAGGCGGCTCTTCCTCTTCGCCGACATGCTGGAGCTCGGTGGGGAAGGCCCGGAGGACCACCGCGTGGTTGGCGAGCAGGCGGCCGAGGCCGGCGTCGCTTGCATCCTCACAGTCGGCGAGCTGGCGAAGATCGCCGCCGACACCGCCGCCGAGCGAGGCCTCTCTGCCTCCAGCTTCGCTGCTCCCGAGGAGGCGTTGGCGGCCCTGAGGGAGGAACTACGCCCCGGGGACACGCTGCTCGTGAAGGGCTCCCGCATGATGCGCCTGGAGCGCGTTGTAGAGGGCTTGCTGTCTGATGCTTAGCCTCGCCTGGCCCACCCGCGCCGTCTTCGCCTCTGCTCTCGCCCTGCTCGTGAGCATGCTGCTCTGCTGGACGGCCACGGTGATGCTCCGCCGGCTGGGGATCACCCAGCACGTCCGTCTCGACGGTCCCGAGACCCACCTCGCGAAGTCCGGCACCACTCAGATGGGCGGCCTGGGCTTCCTGGCGGCGTTCGTCCTGGTCGCCGCGGCGGTCGGCCTTCTGCAGGTGCGCGAGACGCTGGGTGTGGTGTTCCTCGCGCTCGGCTTCGCCCTCATCGGCTCCATGGACGACTACGCGAAGTTCGCGAAGAAGAGCCCCTACGGCTGGCTGGCCCGCTACCGTCTGCCCGTTGAGGTCATCATGGCCAGCCTTTTCGTCGGGCTTACCGAGATGGCGCGGCCCGGCCCTGCTCCCGAACACGCCTTCTGGGTGTATGCTCTCGGCGTCTTCGTGGTGGTGGGCGGGGCGAACGCGGTCAACCTCACGGATGGACTCGACGGTTTGGCCGCCGGGCTGGTCGCCATCGTCGCCGTCGCCCTCGCCGTGGTGGCGGCTATCCTGGGCCGCGACCCGCACACCATCATCCTCACCGCCGTGCTCGCGGGAGTCGCCGCGGGCTTCCTGTGGGTGAACGGCCGGCCCGCCCAGGCCTTCATGGGCGACGTGGGATCGATGGGGATGGGCGCGGCCCTCTGTGGGCTCGCCGTGGCGCTGCGGCTTGAGTTCGTCTTCGCCGCGCTCGCTTTCTTCTTCGTCATCGAGACACTTTCGGTCATCGTTCAGGTAGCCTCGTTCCAGACGACCGGGCGGCGCGTGTTCAAGATGGCGCCCTTCCACCATCATCTCGAGCAGTGCGGCTGGCCCGAGGAGCGCGTGGTCATCCGCGCCTGGCTGGCGACGGCGCTCGTCGCCGCCCTGGTCGTCGCCGGCGTGCTCTGGTACACCCACGGGGGCACGATCCTGAGCGGGGGCGCGCACTGATGCCCATTCCGGCCGTCAGCACATCCCCCCTGGCGATCGCCGGCAAGCGCGTCGGCGTCCTCGGCGCCGCGCGCTCGGGTGTCGGGTCGGCTCGGCTTCTCACCGGCGCCGGGGCGGAGGTCGTGGTCGGCGACGGGAAGATGCCGGAGGCGCTTGACCCGGCCACCCTCGACCGCATTCGCACCACGCGAGCGGACCTGCGCTTCGGCACGCACGACCTCACCCAGCTCGGCGCCCTCGATCTCCTCGTGGTCAGCCCCGGCGTGCCACTCGATGCCCCCATCATGCAGCAGGCTCGCGAGGCCGGCGTTCCGGTGATCGGCGAGATCGAGCTGGCGTACCGCTTCAGCTCCGCACCTGTGCTGGCCGTTGGCGGCACCAACGGGAAGGGCACCACAGCCACGCTCGCCGGGGCGATGCTCAACCAGGGCGGCCTCCGCGCGCGGGTGTGCGGCAACATCGGTGACCCGTTCACGGGCGCCGTGGCCGAGGCCCAGCCTGTTGACCTCTTCGTGGTCGAGATCAGCAGCTTCCAGCTCGAGACCATCCAGCTCTTCCGCCCGTGGATCGCCGTCCTGCTGAACGTCACGCCCGATCACCTCGACCGGCATCGGACGATGGACACCTACCTCGCTGCGAAGGCCAGGCTGTTCGAGAACCAGACCCCGGACGACTGGGCCATCCTCAACGCCGACGACCCCAACGTCGCCCTCGCCGCCCGGGCCACCCGCGCTCGGCGTCTCAACTTCAGCTCGGGACGCCCGGCCGAGGCACGAGTCGAGGGGGAAGCGCTCGTGGTGGACCTGGGCGTCGGCCCGGTCGAGGTCTGCCGCCGGTCGGACCTGGTGCGCGGCGGGGCGCACTACATCGAGAGCGTCCTCTCATCCGCTGCCGCGGCGCTCATCGCCGGGGCCAGCCGCGAGGGCATCCTCGCCGGCATCCGCAGCCACCGGCTGCCCGACCACGTACTCGACCTCGTCTGCCAGGTGGGCGGGGTGACCTTCATTGACAGCAGCAAGGCTACGAACCCGGCATCGGCTGAGGCGGACATCGAGTCGGTCGAGGGGCCTCTCCTCATCGTCGCCGGTGGCCTCGACAAGAGGGCCGACTTCACCGAGTTTGCCCAGCTCCTCCGCCGCCGGGCCAAGGGCGTCTTCCTCATCGGGCAGTGCGCCGCTCGCCTCGCGGAGGCGGCCCAAGGTGTACCGACGACCCTGTGCGCCACGCTCGAAGAGGCCGTGCGCGGCGCCCACGCGGCGGCGGCGCCGGGCGACACGGTGATGCTCGCCCCCGGCTGCGCCAGTCTGGACATGTTCCCCAGCTACGCGGTCCGGGGGGAGCAGTTCCGGGAGATCGCCCGGAGCATCTGCGCCGAAGGAGGCACCCACTGAGCGGTGGGTCCGGAAGAGCAGCACGGGCAGCGGGGCTGTCCGTGCCACCGGCCTCTGACCGCGTAGGCGAGTCGCTCCGCGACTCGCGTCGTGGCACTGCCAGCCCCGCTGCCAGCGCTCAAGCCGCCGCGGCGTGGCGTCCCGATCTCCCGGTCGATGACGTCCTCCTCGTGCTGATCATCGGGCTGGTGGTGGCCGGGATTGTCGCCGTGTTCTCGGCGACCTTCCCGACTGCGAGCAAGCCGCTGGCCAACGGCGCCCCGGGCAACCCCTACCGCTTCCTCATCCAGCAAGGCGTCTACGCAGTCCTCGGTGGGATCATGTGCGCCGCCTTCGCGTACGTGCCTCCGAACCGCGTCCGCCGCTGGGCGCTGCTCGCCTTCGGCATCGCTCTCGGCCTCATGGTCGCTGTCTTCATCCCAGGCGTAGGGGTGGCCATGGGCGGCTCGCGCCGGTGGCTCAGCCTCGGGCCGGTGAGCTTCCAGCCGTCGGAGCCCGCCAAGATCGCCCTCGTCGCTTTCGTGGCCTGGCGCGTCTCGCAGGTGAGGGACTGGGCGACCGGCCAGTACCGCGCCTATGCAGGAAGCATGATCGCCACCGTGCTGTTCTGCGGCCTGTGCGTCCTGGAGCCTGACCTGGGGTCGGCGGTCGTCATGTTCTCGGTCGTCCTGGCCACGCTCTTCTTCGCCGGCGTCAGAAGCTCACTGCTCGCCGGCACGGGCGTCGCCGCGGTCTTCGTGGCGCTTCTCCTGGCCTGGGTGGAGCCGTACCGCTGGCAGCGCATCAGCGCCTTCCTCCACCCAACCCAGGACACGGGCGACACCAGCTACCACGTGGCCCGGATGCTCGTGACCCTCGCCCGTGGTGGCCTGTTCGGGCAGGGGCTGGGGCTCAGCCGCGAGAAGTGGCTGGCCCTCCCGGCCCGCCACACTGACAGCATCTTCTGCGTCATTGGCGCTGAGCTCGGCTTCATCGGCGCCGCGGCCCTCGTCATCACCTTCTTCTGGCTGGTCCGTCGGGCGGCTCTGCTCGCCCGCCGGCAGCCCGACACCTTCTCCGCGGCCCTGACCGCCGGGCTGGGCTCCATGATCGGCCTCCAGGCGTTCATCAACATGGGCGTCGCCTGCGGCCTGCTCCCGTGTACCGGCATTACGCTCCCCTTCATCAGCGCAGGCGGCTCCAGCCTCGTCTGCACGCTCATCGCCTCGGGGATTCTGCTGAGCCTGTCGCGTCAGGCGGCCCCGGAGGAGGGTGACACCTAGTGCCAGCCCGCGTGATGCTGGTCGGTGGCGGCACGCCAGGGCACATCACCCCCTGTGTTGCCGTGGCGGAGTCGCTGAGCGCCCGCCGCCCCGACCTGGAGCTGCTCTTCGTGGCCGCCGACCGGGAAAGCGACCGCGCTGTGCTCGAGGGCCTCTGCCTTCCCCATTCCCTCATCGCCGCCCAGCCCTTCCCCTACCGGCCGTCCCTGGCACTCATCAAAGCGTACCTGGCTCTGCGGCAAGCACGCCGGTACGCCCGCGGGCTGTTGTCCGACTTCAGACCCGACGTGCTGTTCAGCACGGGCGGCTATGTCGCAGGCCCGATGGTGCCCGAAGCCAGGGCCGCCGGCGTGCCGGTGGTGCTGCACGCCGCCGATGCCATGCCCGGGCGGGCGAATGTCGCCCTTGCCAGGTATGCGGACACAATCACCGTCGCTTACCAGGCATCCATCGCTCGCCTCCGCGGCCGTCCCGCAACGTGGACCGGTCAGCCTGTCCGCCGATGCATCCTGAACGGCTCTCGGCAGCGGGGGCGGGCGCAACTGGGCATCGCGGCGGAGGCGACCGTCGTCCTCGCGTATGGCGGCGGCCAAGGCGCGGCCAGCATCAACGACGCCCTCGTCGACGCCCTCCCGCAGTTGCTCACCATGCGCCATCTTCAGGTCGTCCACCTCACGGGTTCGGCTCACATCGACAGCATCCGAGCTGCCACCGCTCACCTCGCCCCCGCTGAGGGCGCCGGCTACCAGTGCCATGCCTTCCTCGACGCCCCAGGCGACGCCCTGGCCGCGGCCGACCTCGTCATCTCCCGCTGCGGCTCCAGTAGCATGGCCGAGGTGGCGGCGTTGGGCGTGCCGTGCATCGCCATCCCCTATCCCCATGCAGGCGGTCACCAGAAGCTCAACGCTCTCCCGCTAGTCGATGCCGGGGGAGCGGTGCTCCTCGAGGACCGCTACGTCTCCGGTGGCACGCTGGGTGGATGGGTCGTGCAGCTGCTCGGCGACCGCGAGCGCCTGGCCGAGATGGCGAAGGCTAGCAAGGCGATGGGCAAGCCCGAGGCGGCGGACACCATCGCGGACCTGATCCTGGCCGGCACCCCGGCCTAGCGGAAATCGGACGGAAAAGGAGGGACGGAGCCTTTTATTCCTCCTCCTCTTTTCGTCCCTTATCTCGCGGCAACCCTTTCCCCCCGCCAAGCGTCCAACGATTGCGAGGAGGCGAGGCCAATGACCCGCACCCGTCTTCCCCATGTCGTCCGCCGTTCGGTTGTCGTGGTTGCTCTGATCGTGCTGGCCGGTCTGGTGCAGGCCCAGACTGCCGACCAGCTCTACCGGGACGCCGAGCGCAGCTCCGCCGAGAAGTCCTTCGGCACCGCAGCAGAGCGCTATCAGGCCCTCATCGACCAGTTCCCGGGCGACCCGCGCGTGACCGAGGCCCAGCTCAAGGTCGGTCTCTGCCGCCTGAAGCTGGAGCAGTACAACGAGGCGGTGAAGCTGCTCGAGCCCTACGTGGAGGCCCACAAGGATTCCTTCTGGGCCGCCAAGGCCCGGCGCATCCTTGTCCTCGCGTACGGTGGTACCGGCGGCTCAGACGATGAGACGAAGCTCCGGCTCTTGCGCGAGGGCATCGACTACCTCGAAGGCCACCTCGACGGAGCAGCGGCTCGGGAGGAGCTGGCGTACTGCCTGCTCGACTACGACGCCCACCTCGCCTCGTACGTGCCGGAGGAGGCCGAACAGAAGGAACGCCGCGAGAAGGCGATGCAGGCGCTCAGGCGCGTCGTGGAGCTCAAGGCGGGCGACGACTTCAGCGCTCGCGCCACCTTCCGGTTGGCGCAGCACCACGCCGACAAGGACGAGCGCGACAAGAGCCTCGACCTCTGCCGCCGGATCCTCGCCACATGGCCACGGACCTACTGGGCACCCCGGGCGCAGCTCTGGATCGCGGACGACTCCAACGCCAAGAAGCAGTATGTCCGCGCGCTCGACGAGTACCGCGAAGTGGTTCGCCGTTGGGCCAAGTCGGACGCGGCCGAGATGGCGAGGCGGCTCGCGGACAACATCGCGGCCCCGCAGGTCTACCTCGAGCTGAACGGCACGGCCCTTCCCGGCAGCGAGGTGCCCTACCGGCTCAGCACGCGGAACGTCAAGCATGTGCGTCTGGCGGCGTACGAGACCAACCCCGTGGCCGAGTTCCTCGAACTCGGACAGAAGCAGCTCTCGGGAGCGCGTCCGTCTGCCGTGCCGGTCAAGGAGTGGACCTTGACGGTGCCCGACCCGAGCGGCCACAAGCCGTTCACCAAGGTGCTGCAGGCGCCGCTCCCCGATCCGGGCGTGTACCATGTGGTGGCCCGCGACGGCGACAGCGCGGCGAAGGCCGATGCCAATGTCAACGTCACCTCCCTCGTCATCCTCCAGGCCCAGGATCCGACCGGGAAGCTCGTCACCTGGGTCAGCCGTCGAACCGACGGCGGCTCGGTCGAGCAGGCCCGGCTGGACTACCGCTACCGCTACTGGGAGGAGAAGGGCCAGTCCTGGCGCTACGGTGCCATGGGTGACTCCGCGACCGATGGCAAGGGCCTGAGCACCATGGACCTCCCCGACAAGGCGAACCAGAAGGAGATCGAGACGCTCGCCCGCGCCGGGAAGGAAGTGGCCTGGCTGACCGACGCCGGCGTCTACTTCTCCCGCGAGCACCCGGCGGAGACCGTGGGGTACGTCTACACCGACCGGCCGGTCTACCGGCCCGGCCAAGAGGTGCAGTTCTCCGCCGTGCTCCGCACCTTCACGGGCGGTGAGGTGACGAACCTGCCCGGGAAGGCCTGCTCCATCGAGATCCGCGACGCCCGCGACGAGCAGGTGCTGAAGACCGACCTCACCACGAGCAAGTTCGGCTCACTCCATGGGGACTTCACGCTCGGTGACGAACCGCCGCTCGGCATGTACCGCATCATCGCCCACTTCGGCAAGGACAGGTGCGCCGGCCAGTTCCGAGTGGAGGAGTACAAGAAGCCTGAGTTCGAGGTGACCGTCAAGCCGGGCGGCGACGACTACAAGCCCGGCGAGAAGGCCAGTGCCACGATTACCGCCGAGTACTACTTCGGCGGGCCGGTGCCGGGGGCCAAGGTCACCTACACCGTCAGGCGACAGTCCTACTGGTCCTGGTTCCGCTTCGGCCGGCGCTACGATTGGTTCTTCTCTGGCTTCGACGGCTGGTGGCGCCCGCGGCCGAGCCGCGGCGAAGGGGACGTGGTGGCGCGCGGCGAGGCGACCACCGACGCCCACGGCAAGGTGACGATCGAGTTCGACACACTCAAGGATGACGAGCAGGACTACCAGTACGACGTGAGTGCCGAGGTCACCGACCAGAGCCGACGCACGATCGAGGGCTCCAAGACCATCAAGGTCACCCGCAACAGCTTCACGCTCCACCTCGACACCCAGCAGAGCCTCTACCACGCGGCCGACAAGGTGACCGTCGACATCAAGGCCATGACGCCCAACGACACGCCGGTCCGCACGAGCGGCAAGGTGATGGTGTACAAGCTGATCCCGGACGAGCGCGAGGTTGAGCGCGACGGCGAGAAGGTCAAGGAGAAGTACGACCGCCGCGAGCCCATCCTCGACCAGCCGCTCGCCTTCACCACCGATGCCGAGGGTCTGGCGCACGTCAGCTTCGTGCCCGACCGCGAGGGGCGCTTTGAGATCGAAGCGACGGCCGACGACCCGAAGCGCGATCAGCCGGCCAAGGGCACGAGGGAGTTGTGGGCGGTCAACGACGGCTTCGATGGGCAGAACCTCGACTACACGAACCTGGAGCTGGTCACCGAGCGCGATGTGTACGAGAAGGGCGAGAGGGCTCGCATTCTCATTAGCGCGCCGGTGAAGGACCGCGACGTGCTGTTGTGGATTGGCGGGCGCGACCTCCTGTCCACTCACGTCCTGCGCCTGAATGGGTCGGCAAAGGTGTTCGAGCTGCCCATCGTCGCCGGCTACGTGCCCGACATCACCATCGAGGCCCATGTGCTCGGCTCCGACCGCCTCTACTCCGCGACCAAGCGCCTCTTCGTGCCGCCCAGCGACAAGTTCCTGCAGGTCAGCATCGCCTCGGACAAGAGCAAGTACCGCCCACGTGAGAAGGGTCACTTCGAGGTCACCGCGCTCACGAAGGACGGCAAGCCCGCCGATGCCGAGGTGTGCCTCGCGGTCACCGACGAGTCGGTCTACTACGTCCAGAGCGAGCTGGTCGGCCCGATCGAGCGGTTCTTCTATGCTCGCGGTCGTGGCGGGGGCATCCGGAGCTGGCAGTCATGGGGCTACGAGCACGCTCTCCGCGATGGCGAGTACCAGTTCGCCATGCCGATCAGCCGGCTCAGGCAGTACCGCAGGGGCGGCAGGGGAGGCATGATGGCTCGTGCCGCCATGGCGCCGGCGCCGCCCGCAGAGGCGCTAGGCGAGGGGCTTCACATGGACGTGGCCTTCAAGGTGACCTACGATGCCTCGGCCGGGCCGGGCGGCCCGACGGTCGAGCCGACCGTGCGCACCCAGTTCGCCGACACGTGCTTCTGGGGGCCGACGCTACTGACGGGGGCGGACGGCAAGGCGACGGCGGAGGTCGAGTTCCCCGACAACCTCACGACCTGGCGCACGACCGCCCGTGCCCTCACCACCGACACCAAGGTGGGCCAGAAGCAGGGCAAGGTCGTCACGAGCAAGGACATCATCGCCCGCTTGCAGACGCCGCGGTTCCTCGTGCAGCGCGACGTGGCGACCATCTCCACCATTGCCCACAACTACCTCGACCAGCCGAAGGACGTGAGGGTCGAGTTCGCCGCCCAGGGCCTGAAGCTCGACGGACAGCCCAGCGAGACGGTGCGCATCGAGCAGAGCGGCGAGGTGCGCGTCGACCGGCGGGTCGAGGCGCTGGAGCCGGGCAAGGCGCTGCTCACGACCAAGGCCCTCACCGATGTCGAGTCGGATGCGATGCAGCTCCCGATCCCGATCCTGCCGCACGGGGCCGAGAAGTTCGTGTGGCGCGCCGGTCAGGTGAGCAACGAGGGCGGCGAGACCTTCGAGCTTCCGGCCGAGCGCGGGCGCGCGTCGGACAGCCTGGTCGTCCAGGTCACGCCCTCGATTGCCGCTGGCTTGCTCGACGCTCTTCCCTACCTCGCCGGCTACCCCTACGGGTGCGTCGAGCAGACCATGAACCGGTTCCTGCCGAGCGTCATCGTCGCGGACACGGTGAAGAAGCTCGGCCTGGACGCGAGCGAGAAGCTGGCCGACGTCCCGCGCATGGTGAAGGCGGGCCTGCGGCGGCTCTACTCGCAGCGCAACTCCGAGGGCGGCTGGGGCTGGTGGGCCGGGGGAGAGGGCGACCTCTACATGACGGCCTACGTCGTCTCGGGCTTGCTGCGAGCCAAGGCCGCCGGGTACAACGTGGATAGCGACGTGCTCAGCGGAGCGATCTCATTCATCCAACAGCAGGTCAAGCAGGGGAAGCGCCTCGACACTCTGGCCTATGCCGCCTACGTGCTCGCGCAAGCGGGGGAGAAACCACAGGGCGTCTGCGATGCGATCTACGAGAAGCGCGAGGAGCTGAACGAGCACTCGCGCGCGCTCCTGGCGTTGACACTGGCCTATCTGAAGGACGACCGCTCGCACGTCGTCGTTCGCAACATGGTCGACTACCGCGTTGAGACCGACAGCGGCTGTCACTGGGGGAAGAACGACTGGGGCTGGTGGTGGTCGGAGGACCGGATCGAGGCGACGGCGGCGTCTCTCCTCGCGCTGCTCCGCGTCGAGCCGCAGAGCCCGCTGATCCCCAAGACGGTCTGGTGGCTGGTGACGAATCGCCGCGGGGCCGACCACTGGAAGTCCACCAAGGACACCGCGCTGGCCATCGCGGCGCTGAGCGAGTACCTGCTCGCCTCCAAGGAGCAGCAGGCCTCCTACACCGCCTCGGTGTACGTGAACGACAAGCTGGTGAAGGGCCTTGAGGTGACGCCCCAGAACGCCCTCCAGCTCGACGGGAAGATCAACGTCGCCGCAGCGCTGCTCCGCGATGGGAAGAACACGGTGCGCATCACCAGGGACGGTCGCGGGGCGCTCTACTACGCGCTGCTCGCCACCTACTACACACTGGAGGAGCCGATCACGGGCGCGAAGAGCGTGATCTCGGTCGACCGAAAGTACTACACCATCGAGGAGTACGTGGACGACAAGCAGCAGCTCCGGACCAAGCGGACGCCGCTCGCGGGCGCCGTGAAGAGCGGGACGCAGCTCGAGGTCGAGCTGACCATCACCAGCGAGAACGACTTCGACTACGTCATGTTCGAGGACTACAAGCCCGCCGGCTGTGAGCCGGTCGACCTGAAGAGCGGGTACGTGTGGGACGAAGGCCTCGGCGCGTACCGCGAGTTCCGCGACGAGAAGGTGGCGTTCTTCATCGACCATCTCCCCCAGGGCGCCCACAAGCTCACGTACCGCGTGCGGGCGGAGATTCCCGGCGACTTCCATGCCCTGCCGAACGTCGGACAGGGGATGTACATGCCCGACGTGCGGTGCCTGAGCGATGAGGGGAGGATCGCGATACGGTAGCCCTCACGTGGGGGCGTCGCAAGGGGAACCGAAGTGGAGCACACGAGCGTCTATCTCACTGAGCGTCAATGGAGCTTGACCGGAGGCTCCGAGGGTGGGTATACTGATGTTGGGCGGCTTAGGCCGTCCATCTCCGTGCAGTACGAACAGGAGGTGATGCTAGTGGGTAGACAACACGACTGTGGGACACTAAGCATGGAGGGGAGAAGGCGGTAGGTCGTTCTCCCACGGACAGGCGTCGAGGCGAGAGAAACTCACGCTGCCATCTCCTTGCGGCCTGTCCCGCAGTCCCACGGGTACCAGGGCCCCGCCATGAGGCGGGGCCCGCTGTTTGTGGGGAAGGGGCACTGGCCGTAGGTTGGTGTCAGTCTTCGTTCGCAGGCCGCAAGGCGAGCCACAGCCCCAGGAAGACAAGTGCCGCTCCGAGGACGAAGACCGGCCGAATCGGCTCCCCGAGGGCGAAGTGCCCGAGACTGATCCCGACGACGGGGGCCACATACTGCGTCGGGCCGATGAGGTTGGCGGGCACCAACTCGAGGGCCACGTACCAGATCACAAAGGCCAAAGCGGTCGGCACGGCGGCCAGGTAGAGGATCACCCAGAACTCGGGCCCAACCAGCACCAGCCGGCCATGGTGCACGAGGGCAATGGCGACCATGACCGCCGACCCCAGGCAGGTGGCCGCGGTCGTGGCGACCACCCCTCCCCATCGCTTCGCGACCGACTTCCCGAGCAGCGTGTATAGCGCCCAGCAGAGCGCACCCCCCAATGCCAGCGCTCCGCCCAGCAAGTCGTTAGCGCCACCGGCAGCGAAGCCGAGCTTCCCACCCACCACCAGACAGCAGCCGGCCAGTCCGACACCCAGCCCCACGAGGCGGAGCGCCGGGACACGCTCGCCCACCAGGAAGGCGAGCGCGGCGATGAAGATTCCGTTAGTGTTGGTGATCAGGTTGGCGTTGATGGAGTACGTGAACTGGGCGGACAGGAAGACGAAGAGGCCGAGACCTACCACACCGAGCAGCCCGAGGAGCGCGAACCGAGGCGCATCACCCAGGGAGGCGGCCAACGCCCGTCCCTTCCCGGTAGCGACAACGTAGGCCACGAGGAGGATCGAGGCAAAGGAGAAGCGACAGGCGGCCAGAACGAGGGGATCGACCCCGCGGGTGTCCGTGAGGTAGCGAGCACAGGCCGTCGTGGTGCCCCAGGCCAACGAGGCGAGGAACGCCAGGAGCATGCCCTGGGCCCGGTTGGTCAGGAGCGGACCTCCCACCTAGCTCCCGCTTCGGTTCTCATACAGGAACTGGTCGAACTGCTGCAGGGCGATCCACCAGCCGGCGGCGGCGACGACCGCGTGGATGGCCAGGGATAGCCCCCACACGGTGTAGGCGTCGGCTGCCGCGAAGTAGACACCGCCGGGCGCCGGGTCGGGCATGTTGAAGACGAGGCAGCGGTAGACCACGAGGATCGGGCTCAGCGGCAGGAGGATCCAGTGACCGATGACGCCGGAGATGAAGACGAGGGCGAGGCTGAGGAGCAGGGGCACAAAGAGCAGAGCCCAGCCGGCCAGGATTGCGTGCGTGGTCCGCCGGCACCAGATGGACGCAGCCGCCCCGAAACCCGCGTACGCCAACGTGTAGACTACCCCACTTCCCCACAGCAGCAACAGGCTGGGCACTGATAGCTGCCCCCAGATGACGAACACGCACATGAAGAGCCCGCCACCGAGGAGGAGCGCGCCGATCTCGGGCAGCCGGGGCTTCAGCTTCCCGACGACAATGTCCACGGGGCGCAGGCGCGTCATGCGGATCGAGTCCAACGTGCCGCTCTCGCGCTCGGAGGTCACGATGGTGGGCGCGACCATGCAGATGTAGGCCAGCATCAGTCCGATCCACGCGAAGGCCGAGAAGCTGGGGAAGAAGTCACGGTGGCCGACCAGGCTGTGGTCGATCAGCAGCGGGAAGCCGACCACGAACAGCGGGAGGAGCCAGGCCAGCGCGGCGAACCACCAGGCGGCGTCTCGCTTGTGGATCGCGGCCAGCACCTCGACGGGGTTTGGCGTCCGGCGCGAGAGGCGGGCCCAGCGGGTCTCGTAGCCGGCCATGGGCGCCACGGGAGGCAGGCCGGGCGCAACTGCGGCGGTCGTCACCGGGACGCGCGCGCCCTGGCGGACCGCGCGGGCGAGCTCGGCATCCGCCCGACCGCGTCGCCGTGCCTGGACCGCCTCCGCCACGCGCACCGGCTCCATCCACGCCGCGGTGATCCAGGCTCGGCGGAGACAGTGGATGGTCAGCCCAATGGGCACCACCACCCAGAACCACGGGGTGGCGCCGATCTTGTCCCATCCCACGGTCCACACAAGCCCGGCCGGGAACGAGACGGCGTGTACCACGACGAAGATGACCGGGCTGTTCCCCCAGGCCCAGTCGAGGATGGCGCGGAGGATGCTGACGCCGATGAGCCCGGCCAGGGCGATGGCCAGCCCAACGGCGGGCCAGACGAGCATGTCGCGGAAGGCCGACCGCATGGCCTCGGCGCGGGTGGGGCTCCGCACCGAGCGGCCAATCCCCACCGCGGCGAACGGCAGGCAGTACAGTACCGCGGCCCCAATGAGCGACAAGGAGCCCAGCAGTCCCGGCCCCCCGGCCAGGTCGGCCAGGAGCAGGAACGGCAGCGTCGAGAGGGCCAGAACGAGGACGCTCGCGGCTGCGGCCAGGAACTTGCCGAGGACTAGCTCGCGCGGACGAAGCGCCGTCAGCTCCAGCATCTCGAGCGTGCCGTCCTCCCGCTCGCCGGCCACCATGTCCGCCGTCAGCACCGGCATCGCCACGAAGCAGACCGGGAGCAGCAGCACCAGCGTCGCCCACGCCACCCGCAACCCCAGCCGGCCCTCAGCCACCTGAACGGAAGCGGCCCGCCATGACTCCACCGGCCCGCGGGCAAGCGTGTCTGTCCACCACCACGTCGCGCCGATGGCCGCCAACAGCGCCAGCAGCAGCGTCAGGGCGACCAGCACCAGCAGCTTGCCGCTGCGCATCAAACGCCGGAACTCAGTGAGGGCGACGATCCACATGGGGGTCGAACGGCAGGAGTCAGGAGTCAGGAGTCGGAATGGCGGCACACGCGCGCGGCAACGGACTCCACGATGCTCTCCTGACTCCCACCGTGCGCCTTTGCCGTTCCTCTGGCCTCTGGCTTCTGGCTCCTGACTCCTGCCGTCTACTTCTTCCCTTCCGCCGCAGCCGTCCGCTCCCGGTACTCGCGGAGCTTGTCTTCGGCGCGCTTGAACTGGATCTCGCAGAGATGGGCGTACAACCCCTCGGGTTTGCTGGCCAGCTCCTCGTGTTTGCCACGCTCGACGATGCGGCCTTCATCGATGACAAGGATCAGGTCGGCGTTCATCACTGTCGATAGACGATGCGCGATGACAAAGGAGGTGCGCCCCTTCATCAGCTCCGCGAGGGCCATCTGGATGAGGTGCTCCGATTCGGAGTCGAGGGCGCTGGTCGCCTCGTCCAGGATCAGGATGCGCGGGTTGCGGAGGATGGCGCGCGCGATGCTGATCCGCTGCCGTTGGCCCCCGGACAGCCGCACGCCCCTCTCCCCGACCTCCGTCTCGTAGCCGTCGGGGAACTCCATGATGAAGTCGTGCGCATTGGCAGCGATCGCCGCCTGGAGGATCTCCTCGTCGGTCGCGTCGGGCTTGCCGTACTTGATGTTCTCCCGCAACGTGCCGCTGAACAGGAAGGTCTCCTGGAGCACCATGCCGATGTTCCGGCGGAGGGTCGAGACCCGCAGGTCGCGCAGATCGATGTCATCGACGAGGACCTCGCCATTGAGCGGGTCGTAGAATCTGGGGATCAGGTTGACCAAGGTGCTCTTCCCGCCACCGGACGGCCCGACCAACGCGATGGTCTTGCCGGGCTCCGCGACGAAGGAAACGTCCTCCAACACCGGTTTGCCTGGCTCGTAGGCGAAGTCCACGGCGCGGAACTCGAGCTTCCCCTCGATGCGGGCCGGGCTCCGTGCATTCGGCGCGTCCTTGATCTCGGGCACCGTGTCGAGGGTGTCCATGATGCGCTCAACAGCGGCCATCACCCAGGTGATCGTCTGGTTGATGGTCACCATGGAGATGACCGGGCCGAAGAGCATGCTTTGGTAGGCGCGGAAGGCTATGAGGTCGCCCCACGTGAGGGCCCTGGGGTCGGGATGGTGGGCCATCAGGACCATCCGGCCGCCGATGTAGAGCACGAGGACGTTCGCCGCGCCGGTGATGAGGTTGGCGCCGATCCCCAGCAAGGTGTTCCAGCGGGCGCCCCGCATCTGCAGTCCGACCTGCTCGCGGAGCTCTCGCGTGAAACGGCGGGCCTCGTGGCGCTCGCGGACGAAGGACTTCACGATCTTCACGCCCGCCAGGCTTTCGTGCAGAGTGGCGTACACCTCGGAGTACTGGTCGCGAACCTCGGCGGCGGCCCGACGGATCTGCCGTCTCAGCAGGAAGAAGTTGGCTACGTAGAGCGGCAGGAAGGCTATCGAGATCAGGGCGAGCTTGGTGTTCGAGAAGAAGAGCAGGAACAGGACGACGACGATGGTGATGAGGTTCGAGATGATGTCGACGAGGACGCTTGAGAGCACGGCCTGGACCGCGTCGACGTCGTAGAGCACGCGGGCCATGATCTGGCCGGTGCCGCGCGACTCGTAGTACCGCATCGAGAGCCGCTGGAGGTGACGGTAGATGGCGCCACGGACGTCGAACAGCACGCGCTGCCCGACGAACGTGAGCGACATGGTGCGGACGTACGAGATCAGCGCGCTGATGACTGTGAGTACGGCAATGACCGCAGTGACCGTGAGCAGGAGCTGGAGCAGTTCTCCCCGGGTCGCCGCCTGTTCGGCCCCGCTCTTCTCCTGGAAGGCGGGGATCCGGTCAAACAGGGGCACCAGAATCTTCGGGATCGGCAGCGTGATCCCCTGAGTCACGAAGACGAGCAACAGCGCCCAGACGAGCCGCCACCGGTAAGGGCGGACAAAGCGGAGGAAGCGGATGAAGAGCAGCATTCAGGCGCTCCGGTGCGGCGCCAGGTGCGTCAGCTTGGGGGGCCCTTGTCGCGGGGATTATAGCCTGCGGTCGGCAAAAGTCAAAGAGAACGGCAGGAGTCAGGAGTCCGCATAACGACAAGGGCGGAAGGCACGACACCGGCAGAGGCCGACGACCAGAGAGCGGCCTACGCGCCGGCCGAGGGCCCAACAGCAGCCAACGCCGTGAGCCGTTCTTCTGACTCCTGACTCCTGGCTACTGACTCCTGCCGTTGACCCAACACCTGCCGCACGCGCGCCGTCAGCTCGCCCAGTTGGAAGGGCTTGGGCAGGAAGCCGGCGGCGCCGGCCGCGAGCAGGCCCTCCACATCCTCCGCCTCCCCGGCAACGCCGCTGCACACGATCACCTTCGCGGGGCATCCCATCTCACGGATCTCGGCCAGGATGTCATGGCCGGAGAGGTCGGGCATCGTCAGGTCCAGTATCACCAGGTCGATGAGCCCGGGGCGCCGGCGCAGAATCCGGAGGGCTTCGTGGCCATCCTGTGCGCTGAGAACCGCGTACCCGGCGCGCTCAAGCACCCTTTGGGCCAGGTCCCGGATCAAGGCTTCGTCATCGACCACCAGGACCACCAGGACCGACGCGTCTTGGCTGATCGTGCTGCCGCCCATCGTGGTTCACCGCTCCCGTTGGCACCAGCGGGTTCCGGGGAGTGGCCGGCTACCCGACCACAGCCACCTGGCCCGAACGAAGGGGCTCTTCCGACAGTGGGTCGGGCCGGGCGACACGGTCGCGGAGGCTCTCGCGGGCGGCCAGGATTCCGTCTTCCCCGCTGAGGAACGCCTGCACGACCGCAGGATCGAAGGCCCCCCCGCTCTCCTGGCAGACCAGGTCCCGCACACTCCCATGTCCCAGCGCTGCCGGCCGGTACACCCGGGGGCTCGTGGTCGCGTCGTAGAAGTCCGCCAACGCCGCGACCCGGGCCGAGAAGGGGATCTCCTCGCCCTGCATTCCCGAGGGGTACCCCGTTCCGTTGTACCTCTCGTGGTGCGCGCCACAGACCTCAATGGCCACATCGAGCAGGCGCACCGATTCCTCGTCCAGGCGGGAACGGACGGTCTCCAGAATCTCGCATCCCAGCGCCGCATGGCGCTTCATGATCTCGTACTCGCCGGGGGTGAGCGGCCCGGGTTTGAGCAGGATGCTGTCGGGGATGCCCACCTTCCCGATGTCGTGCAGCGGGGCGCTCTCGGCGAGGTCCTCGGTCCACCGAGCATCGAGGGAGTGTTCAGCCCGGACGCGTTCCGGCAGGTGTCGGACCAGAACCCGGCAGTAGGCGGCCATCCGGTCCAGGTGAGCCCCCGTCTGGCCGTCGCGCGACTCCGCCATGGAGCAGGCCATCCGGATGATGGCCGTCTGCGTCTTCGCCAGACGGCGCGCGGCCAGCCGAAGCTCGCCCGTGCGCTCCTCGACCAGCTCCTCCAGGTGTGTCCGGTAGGTGCGGTTCTCGAGCTCCAGCTCCCGCCGCTCGAGCGCGCGCCGGATCGCCATCTCGACGGTCTCGACCGTGAACGGTTTCCGGAGGTAGTCGTAGGCGCCAGTCTTCATCGCCGCGACCGCCGCGTCCACGTCGCTGCCGGCCGTGACCATCACTACCACGGTGTCGGGTGCCCGCGGCGCAAGCTCGTCGAGCAGAGCGTACCCGCTCTCCCCGGGCATGTTCACATCCAGCGTCACGAGGTCGAACGGCTCTTCAGCCAGGGCGGCCCGGGCCGCGGCGACGCTTGCGGCCTGCTTCACATGGTACTTCCGGTACTGCAGAATCCGGGCGAGGACTTCGCGGATGCCGTCGTCGTCGTCCACGACCAGAGCGCGCACGTGCGGTGCCTGCAGCCCCTTCGCACGCTCCGCGGCAGGAGGATCGATCGATGACAGGTCCTGGTCGGTGGCCTCGCCTGTCAGCGCCTTCATGGCCCCGGACCCCCCGGGATGGCTCTTCCAGCCTGGTTCGACCGAGAGAGGCGAGCGATCCCGTCCGCTGCGTGTGGCAGCGCGTGCTGTCGGCGCGCCGACCCCTGTGCGCCCGACCCTGAGAGCGCTGGGCCCACCGAGCGCATGCCCGCCCTTTGCATCCAGTCTCCATTATACCCCAGATGGCAGGATATCCTTGGGCACACAGCGCCAGTCAGGTGTGACATGTGGCACAAATGAGGAGGATTTCAGGCGGCGGCCATCTCCGACCTGGACCGGCAACATCTGCGGGCCGTCAGACCAGAGAGCCAGGTCTCAGCCGTAGCGGCCGTACTTGGCCACCATCTCCATGACAAGCTCGTAGCTCTCGAAGCTTACGTTGTCTGGCACCGAGTGGTCCGAGTGGTAGAGGTAGCCCCCGCACTGCTTCGCGACCGTGAGCTTCGAACCCACCTCCTCTTCGATCTCCTGTGGGTTCCCCCGGGCCATCACCCGCACGTCGATCCCCCCCATGAAGGCCATCCGGTCGCCGAAGTCCCTCTTGAGCCGGATGAGATCCATCCCTGCCTTGACCTCCAGCGGCTGCAGGCAGGTGAACCCCGCGTCGATCAGGTCGGGCACGATCGCGGCAACGCCGCCACACGAGTGCAGGATGATCGGCAGACCCTTGCTGCGGAAGAAGTCGCAGGCGCGCTGGTGGGCCGGGAAGAGAAGCTCCCGGTAGGCGCGCGGCGAGAAGAGCAGCCCGTTGCGGTACCCCATGTCGTCATAGAGGAAGGCGGCATCAAAGGCAAAGCCGCCGGCCATCATCTCCTCCGCAGTCTGCACGATCAGGTCCGCGCCTGCCATGAACATCCCGTAGACCCAGGCCGGGTCGTCGAGCATCGCCATGAGCAGGTTCTGGCTGCCCACGATACCCTGCGTCTTGTCATAGCCGATCGCGCCTGAGTAGCACCAGAACTGCCCGCTCTCCCGCACCGCGGCCTGGGACTTCAGTCCATTCTCGAAGTCGATCCGGTCGCGCGACATCGCAAGCCGAGGCTTGTGCTCGTTCCAGTCCGCCGGGGTCTTGATCAGGAAGTCGATGCACTCCGGCGTCGAGGTCGCGTGCTTCCAGTTCCGCCTCAGAGCTCCGTTCGCATCGCGGGCGATCACGTACTCCTCCGTGTCCTCCACGGTCTCGCCCGGGAACCGGAAGCTCGTATCCGCACCGATGGCGCTCAGCTCATACCCGAAGTGTTCGTGGGGCCCGATGTTCTCCGGCAGCCCCTCCCGGTGCCATCGCTCGACGGTAGTCCCCCACGGCGAGTCGTGGATCGGCACCCGGTCGGGCTCTTCGTGCCGCAACACACAGAGGCAGCGTTCGCTGGAGGTCATCTCGCATGCTCCTCGGTCGGACTAGGCTGGGCCGAGCCGGCACGCCCGGCTCATCGCGTCGCACAGAACACTCGGTATCCGCCGCGCATTCCGACGCGCTCGACGGCTGAGAACACGCCCTGCAGTGTCGCGAAGTACGACTTCGCGCCGTCTCGGGTGCGTACCACCATCCACAGCTCCCCGCCCAGCCGCAGACGCGCCTGGGCATCGCGGATCAGGCCCGCGACGACCGGCTTCCCCGCATGGATCGGCGGGTTGGTGACGATCGCATCGAACTGTTGGTCGCCGAGGGCCTTCAGGGCATCCCCGACCACCACCTGGGCATTGGTGACCCGGTTCGCTTCGACGTTCCGCCGGGCCAGAGCCGCCGCGCGCTCGTTGATCTCGACCAGCACGACGCGGGCCTCAGGGCTGAAGGCGGCCGTCACGATCCCGATGACGCCGTAGCCGGCCCCCCAGTCGAGCACGTCGCCCTCCAGGGGCAGGGGCAGCTTCGAGAGGAGAAGGGCCGTGCCGCGGTCGACGAAGCGGTGTGAGAACACCCCCGCATCGGTCCGGAAGGCGAACCGGCGATCGCCGAAGGGGAAGGTGATCTCGCGCTCCGCCGAGTCGCTCTCCGGCTGAGGGGTGAAGTAGTGGTCTGCGCGTGGCGTCCGGTCCATGGGCGGGGCGGCACTTCCCGCGGAGAGCGCGAAGCTCCTTCCCCTGGCGAGGTGCTCCGGGCGCAGGTGTTCTCGGGAGTCCAGGGAACAGTCTTCAGCGCAACGATGTTGCCAGCCGGAGGGGCCGGACGGCTGCGGGATGGCGCGCGTGCCCGGCCGTCCCTTCCTCCGCGTCTGCTCCGCAACTCACAACAGCTCCCACGGACTGGGGGATCAACCATACGCATGAGTGCCACAGTGCTTGCCCTCGCCCGTGCCTTCCGCCGTCAGATGCCCGAGTCAGCCGCTCCGCTGCTGGAGGCGGGCTGCGAAGTGGTCGAAGGGGATGAGTGGCGGCCGCTGCTTCCGGAGGAGGTGGCGGAGGTCATACCCGGCGTCGATGCCGTCATCGCCGGGAACGACCGCTTCGAGGCGACGGTGTTCCCCCACGCTGACCGGCTGAGGGTGATCTCCCGGTGGGGCATTGGGGTTGACGCCATCGACCTCGCGGCCGCTACCCGGGCCGGCGTGGTCGTGACGAACACGCCGGGCCTGACCGCGAACGCGGTCGGCGACTTCACCTTCATGCTGATGCTGGCCCTGGCCCGGAACCTCTGCACGTGCCTGGATGTCATGCGCTGCTGCGGATGGGATGAGATCTGCGGCGTTGATCTCTGGCAGAAGACGCTGGGGATCGTCGGGTTCGGCGCCATCGGGCGCGCCGTCGCCCGCCGCGCGCAGGGCTTCGAGATGCGGGTCCTCGCGTACGACGTCGTTCCCGATGAGGCCGCCGCCTCGGCCTTGGGGGTGCGGCTAGTCGACCTGGAGATGCTGCTCCGGGAGAGCGACTTCGTCACGCTGCACGCCTCGGCCAGCGACGAGAGCGAGAACCTCATCGGCCGCGATGCCCTCGCCCTGATGAAGCCCTCGGCGCATCTCATCAACACCGCGCGGGGGAAACTGGTGGACGAGCAGGCTCTGGCGACCGCCCTGCACGAGGGCCACCTCGCCGGCGCGGCGATGGATGCTCACCGGTGCGAGCCGCCCGGGGAGGGCTATGCCCTGGCTTCGGCTCCGAACTGCATCCTGACTCCGCACAGCGCGTTCAACTCTGCGGAAACGGTCCGCGCCGTGAACCGCGCGGCGGCCGGGAACGTGCTCACCGTCCTCCGGGGCGAGCGGCCCACCCATGTCGTCAATCCCGAGGTCTACAGTCGCTAGCACAAGTCGCCACGAGGCCCAGCGCCGTGACGCGGAGAACCGCCTGCCGTTCGCCTGAACCGCCGCCCGAAGTCCGAAGCCCGAGGTCCGAAGTTCGACCATGCCAGGTCTCAACGAGAGACGTTTGGCCCGGGACGAAAGCGAGGTGCCCCCGCCGCTGTTCCACGGCCCGGCCGACCGTCCGGCGATCGGGGTCATGGCCGGGGGCCACGGAACCGAGGCCATCCTCCAAGCCCTCCGCGCCACGGGGCGCTACCGGGTGGCGCTGGTCGAGGGCCTGGCGGCCTCCGCCCTGGCGGAGTACGAGGTTCTCATCCTCACCCAACGTCGCCAGCCCGCGTCGCTGACCAAACGGAACTGCTGGCTGATCTGGGACTGGGTGGAGCAGGGCGGCCGGCTCATGCTCACCCACGACGCCGTGGGCTACCGCGACCACCCGGTGCTCTTCCCGTGGGTGTGCTTGGGCGGAACGGCGCACGTCAACCGGCGGAGTGTGCGCGTGCTGTGGGCGCCCGAGGGGCAGACGCCCATCGGCGAGATCACACACTCATACCCCGACCACATCTTGCTCAAGCCCTGCCTGCGAGCGGCGACCAGCGTTATCGCGGTGGACCCCGCGTCGGAGCAAGCGGTCGTGTCCGGCGCGCAGTTCGAGCGCGGGCGGGTGGTGGCGTGCGGGATTGCGATCGGCGTGGCGCCGGACGGGAGCGACACGCCGCCGGAGGCGGGCGAGCGGTTGCTGCTTGAAGCCATGCTGGACTGGCTGCTGATGTAACCGCACGCGCTCAACCGGAGGCACCTTCATGACCCCTCGCGAGTCGATCATCGAGGCCCTCGAACTCCGGCAGCCGCCCGGGCTCGTCCCCCACTGCGAGCTGGAGTTCCAGTTGACCGAGGAGTTGCTCGGCAAGACGGCCCTGCGGGCCGAGGCTCTCAAGGACGTCTCCGAGCCTGAGCGAGACCGCCGGCTCCACGAGAACGCGGAGATGTGGCTCGAATGCGCCGAGCGGTTGAAGTGGTCGGTCATCACCGGCCTGCACTGGCTCGGGTTCGAAGACCAGATCCGCTCCTTCAAGATCATCCGCGACCTCGTCGGAGACCGGTACATGCTCTCGGCCTTCGTTGACGGCACCTTCGCCATCCCGAGCGGCGAGCAGATGACCGAGCACGTCGTCTGGCTGACCGAGAAGCGGGACGAGGCCCTCGCTCAAGCCGAGGCCAGCGCCCAGGGGGCGGCGGAGACCTGTCGCCGCTACATCGGCGAGGGGGCCGGGATCATCTTCATGTGCGCCGACTACTGCTTCAACGATGGCCCCTTCCTCTCTCCGCGCATGTTCGCCCAGTACGTCACCCCGTACCTCGCGCAGATCGTGGAGGCCATTCGCGACGCGGGCGGCTACGCCTGCAAGCACACCGACGGCAACATCATGCCGATCCTCGACCAGCTCGTCGGTTCCGGCATCCACGCGCTGCACTCCCTCGACCCGATGGCCGGGGTCGACATCGCCGAGGTGAAGCGCCGCTACGGCGATCGCATCTGCCTGTTCGGCAACGTGAACTGCGCCCTGGTGCAGGCGGGCGCGCCGGAGGAGATCGAGACCAGCGCCCGCTACTGCCTGCAACACGGTGGCGTGGCGAGTGGCGGCTACGTCTACTGCACCAGCAACTGCATCTTCAAGGGTGTGCCGTTGGAGAACTACCTCACGATGCTGAGGGTGCGGGAGGGGTTCTCCGCGTAGAGAAGGAGCGACAGTCACCATTCTCCCGAAAGCCCGGAATCTCGGGCTTTCGGGAGAATGGTGACTGTCGCTGTTCTTCTCAGCTCACTTCCCGAACACGAAGTCGTCAAGCCACAGCGTATTAGTCGACACCGGGTTACCGGTCATCACGGAGATGTCGGCGACGGTCATCTCCTTGATCTGCTCCGGGTCGAGCCGCCCGTTCTCGTCCTTCGAGTTGTCGTCGAGTCTGAACTGGTCCAGGGAAAGGTTGATGATCTGGAACTTGTCGCCGGCCTGGACGGGGACCGTCGTCTGGTACTTCGACTCATCGGACTCCTTCAGCTCGATCAACAGCGTCGTGGCGGTCTCTGACATCACCGCCAGCGAGAGCGACTTCGCCCCCTGAAGCGGCACCCCCGACAGCGGCGTCATCGCGCCGAAGACCTTGCCTGCCGGCAGGTCATACTGCAAGCGCAGACTGAAGTCGCCGTCCGCCTTGAACTGGGCGTCATACTCGGCCTCGACACCCTTCCCGGCCAGCACGAACCACTCGAGGGGAGCCCGTTCGAACGACTCGACGCGGACCGCCGGTCTGCCCGCAACGGTGATCTCCTGCCACCGTGGCTGGATGCTCTTCGTCGTCACCGAGAAGTCGTCGAGCCAGAGCTGGCGCGGGCCAAGGTCGGGTGCGACCAGGAAGGTGACCGTCTTGGCGGCGCCGGCCAGGAAGCCCGTCGCGTCGGCGAACCCGACTGTGGCGATCTGGTCGGCGTCGAGTTGGCCGTTCTCATCCGTGGAGTCCCCTTCGAGCCGGAACTCGCTGAGGTCGAGCCAGACCTCCTGCCAACGCCCGGGGATCGAGGTAAACTGAGCGACATACCGTGACTCATCGCGCTCGATGATCATGTTCATGACCATGGCGTACTCGCTGGTCCTGATCCAGTAGTGAAGGCTCTTGGCGCCTGCAAGGCCCGCCTCGGTGGGCACGAGAACGGCTGTGATCTGCGCCTCCTTCGCGGTGTAGCCGTACTGCAGGGCGCCGCCGCCGTTCTCCCGGGCGATCTTGGGATCGTCCGTAGTGGTGAGATCGCCGGTAGGGTCGAACAGCTGCCAGCCCTCCGTGTCGGCGTCGAAGGTCCACGAGGCGATCGCGTCGGGTGCAGCGCCCTGCGCCAGACAGGCGGCGGCCGGGAGCAGGAGAAGCGCGAGGATTGCCAGATGAGACCAGCGCATGGTTCGGTCCTCCCGTGAAGCGATGCGGTGTCCGGCGAGGTGTGTCCGGGAGGGTATACGGGCGAGGGTGCCCAGGTTGTTTCGCGGGGGCTCTTGGAGCGCGGACGCCCTGGTCCGCTGCGGTGACAGCCGTCCGCGCTCCCAGCGTACATCGTCACGGCACTTGCTTGATGCTGTCCACCTCAACCGTGATCGGGTCGCCGGCCTGGATCGGGTCAAGGCGGATGGCCACGATCTCATGTGCCTTCCACTGGGGGTGGTCGCCGACGGCCACCCGGTACTCGTGCCACTCGCCATCGGGGATCACCGGGAAGACAACCACCCGCTCCTCCGAGTAGCCTGGCGCCTCCTTCGTGCCCCAATAGAACTGGCCGGTCTCGGGATGCGGGAGGGCGGGTATGCGCATGCGCACCACAACCTCGCGGACCTTGCTGCCGTCGACCTGCATGGCCGAGCGGGTCAGGAAGGGGTCGCCGGCGGTCACCGGCACCTGGAGGGCCCCGTCCTTGACCGAGAGATCCCCGACGGCGTTCGCGGGCAGCCAGCCCTCAGCGGCCTCATCGAAGCTGAAGTCGACGCTCGCGCGCAGGTTGGGGGTGAGGTCGGAGCGCTGGTAGCGGATTCCCTGCAGCGCCAGCTCGTGTTGCCCGTCCTGGGTGATCCGCACCGCGCACATGGCGTAGGAGTTCAGGTACTGCCAGCCGGGTTCCTCACCCTTCTTCACGTCCGCACGCGCGGCGAGGGGCTGGCCGTCGAGCAGTACCCCCGACGGCCGTGACACGTTCACCAGCACGGTGTAGCCGCTCTCGCCCGAGGGGTACGCGAGCTCCGCGGTGATGGCCTCGCCCTTCCACTCGGCCGAGGCGATCTCAGCCCCGGAGTTCAGGTGGATCCGCTCCGGGAGCTTGCCGAGGATGACCGTGTCCGGCTCCTGGCCGCGGCCGGTCAACGTGTAGAGCGTCTCCAGAATCTGGAGCGGGGCGAAGATCCAGCCCGCCTTGTCCCCCTTGATGGCGCCAACGCTGTCCGGCCACAGGGCGATGTCGTCGTCGTTCGTCGACTGCTGGTACATGGCGCTCACAGTGATGATCCGCGCGAGCTTCTCCCAGGGCATGCTGTGATCGTAGCGGGCGAGCTTGAGCATGGCCTGCGCGTGGCGAAGGCCGTTCCACTGGACGGGGCGACCGAACCAGCTCCCGGTCTCACAGGAGGCGCCGAACACGGGAATGGAGGCGCCCAGCACAAACGGCAGCCTCGGGTCCTGCCACATGTAGACGAAGGGCAGGCCGCCTCGTGCCCACTGACGGGCCTTGTCCAGCCACTCCTTGTTGCCGTCGTACCGGTAGGCCTCCAGGTAAGCCTCGCAGGCCTCGGCGGCGGCCAAGATGTCCGGGGCCTGGACCATGACCTCCCACACTTGCGCCGCCCGCGGAACGCGGAATCGGTTCATGAAGCGCAGGGCCTTGACACCCGCGTCGTAGGCCTCCGTTGAGCCGGTCATGCGGGCGACGCGGAGCAGGTTCGTGGCCCTGGCGCCGCAAGTGCCGAGCTCGGCGGCCTTGTCGGGGCCGAGCAGGTGGTAGTCAAAGCCCTTGAAGACGCCCCCCGCCTTGAGCGTGGCGTCGAAGCGCCAGGCCCCGTCCGCCCCCTGGCTCGCGATGAGCATCGGTGCCTGCGTCGCCGAGCCGATCGACCAGTTCTCGGCGCCGCCATAGTCGAAGCCGTAGTCCACGTAGGCCGGGATGCCGCGGGCGACGTCGAGCACCTCCTTGGCGCGAGCGCGACAGCGATCCGCCAGAGCCGGGTCCTTGACAACCAGGGCGCCCTTCAGCAGGTCGTGGACGAAGGCCATCGGCCGGCCCTTCGGCGAGAGCAGCGGGCCCGCGCCGCGGGACTGCCACCACTCCTTCGTCTCGGGCACCCAGAGCGACTCCAGGTACGCCCGCATCGAGAAGGCGACCTCGCCCTCCGGCGTGCCGCGCAGGTATGGGCTCGGCTCCGGCGTCCCGAAGACGCGGAACCACTCATCCATCGCCGAGAGGGCATCGGGGGCATCGGCACGAGCGTAGAGGACCGCACTGAGGGTCAGTTCGCGATTGGCGGCGAGGTCGTAGGGGATGCTCGCCGTGCGCTCGTTCATCCTCACCCACGGCTTGCCTTCCTCGCCCACCGACGGGACGAACAGGCCCATGAGGTGCGCGTTGCGGCCTTCGAACCGATCGGGTGAGGCGAAGGCCGCCGCGGGCCGATCGTGGTCGCCGTCCCACTTCTGCTGGCAGTCCCACAGGAGGCCCACTGTCGTGCCGTTGGCGTGGATGCTCATCAGCGGAATGGTAATCATGTTCGGGTGCGGCACGTAGCGAATCTGGTGTGGGTGGCCGCGCTTGATGACCAGCCAGTTGGAGGACTCCTCGCTCTTGTCCAGCCAGTCCAGCCCGGGGAAGAGACCCTCGTCCTTCTCCCAGCCGAAGGTGCCCTCCCCGACGTAGAGCATCGGGCCGTCGAAGGTCAGGAGCTTGCGGGGCTGATCGCAGCGCAAAGTGCTGGCCGCGCCGATGTTCCTCCCCTCCTCGCGGACGAAGTAGGTCGTCGTCGCCACCCACTCCGCTCCGCCGGGATCCTTGCGCTTCGAGGTGATGACCAGCTTGCCTCCGGAGGCGGCCGCCTCTCCGTTGAGGATGAGCGTCCCGGCGACGCCGCCCGCCGGCATGGCGACGACCCGCCCGGCGTGCGGCATGCGCGCGACGGTCTCCCAGCCGCTCTTCTTCACCTGCAGGTCGGCAATGCCGAAGCCGAAGCTGGAGCGGTGCACCACCAGGCGGATGTCCCTCCCCTGAAGCCAGGCGGTGTTCCCGTCGACGTGGGCGCCAGGCTTGTCCGGGGCGACTAGGGGACGGGCGCCGATGACGACCTCGCTGCTCGCCTCTCCCCCACCGGCGTTGGCCGAGGTCACCTGCGCCGAGAGCCCGCAGACGGGTGTCTGTCGCACCGCCTTCACGCGCCATGTCACGACCGCCTCGGCGCCCGGTCGCGCCTCGACCGGCTTCTCCGGGCCGGCGACGATCTGCACGGCATCGCTCGCCGAGGTGAGCTTGCCGGTAAGCCCGGTGCAGATGGCGGTTCCGTCGCCCCGCACCACCGCCTCGACGGCGGTCTCCTCGCCCTCTGCGAGGATGAACCGCTGCGGCCGGAGCTGCACCACCAGCAGCTTGGGCTCCAGACGGAACTCGGCGGAGGCCTGTTCGACGGTCGCTCCGGGGATCGAGGCTGACGCGGTGATCGCGTCTGCCCGGTCGCGGCGACCCTCGATCACGAACGGCACGTCGGCGGTGTCGCTGGGGACGAGTTCGGGCACCGGCGCCGAGGCCTGACCCGCCACTTTCAGGTGCGCGGGCGTCTTCACCGAGACTACGCCGGATCCGACAGGCTCATCGCCGGCGTTCCTCACGACCACCGTCAGCGTGCCGTGCTCACCGGGACGCTCCTTGTCCTCCTCCCAGCGCATCTTGGCGATGGAGACGAGCGGGCCGATCTTCTCCACCCACTCGATATCGTCGAGCAGAAGGGAAGCATGTGACCCGAAGATGCGTGGCGAGAGGTGGACCCACTTCACATCGGGGTTGCCGGTGAAGCCATAGGCCAGTATGCCCCGGTGCCACCTGCCGTCGCCGAAGTGCGAGGCAGGGATGAGGAAGTCCGCACGCGGCTCCCCGGTGTCCTCGATGGGCTTCTTGCTCATCGGGATGATGAAGAAGCGCAGCGTCGCATCCTCGGAGGCGTCGGGCACCTTGTACCAGAAGCGGATGCCGCCCTTGAGCTGGCTGAGCATCGTCCCCTGCTCGCCGGAGTTGGGCCCCCAGTCGCGGTTCAGGCCCGTTTCCAGCTCCAGCGTCTTGGTGGTCATGAGGCACGAGTGCTGCCCGGAGTGGGCATCGTTGCTCATCGAGACCTGCCCGAGCGTGCTCCACTCGCCCGGCACGCCCTGGGGCGTCCACTGCTCGAAGCCACCGTTGGTGACGGGGTTCTGGGCGTAGGCCCCAGCCAATGAGGTGAAGGGCAGCACGGCGGCGAGGAGGACAGTGAGGCTTCGCATCGTGGCACCTCCTGACGAATCCCAGGCCTCGGGGAGGAGGCCCCGGCTGGTCGTGGCGCGAATCCCCCGGTGTACGCCGGGAGCAAGGCGAGAGATGATTCGGCTCAGGTCGCCGCTGCACCTCTCGCTGCCCGGCTGAACGCCTGTCCGGAAGGAGCAACCTGTCCGATGCACGAGTACGAGATCATCCGCGACGACCAGGCCAGCCTGGAGCCCCTCAAGGGCAAGACGATCGCCGTCATCGGCTACGGCAACCAGGGGCGCTCGCAGGCGCTGAACATGCGCGACAGCGGGCTGTCGGTCGTCATCGGCAACCCGCGCGACACCTATCTGCAGAGGGCCGTGGACGACGGCTTCGAGGTACTGACGGTCGACGAGGCGGCGGCGAGGGGCGATGTGATCGCCCTGCTCATCCCCGATGAGGCCCAGAAGCCGGTGTTCGAGCAGCTCATCGCCCCCAACCTCGCTCCGGGGAACTGCCTCGTCTTCGCCCACGGCTACAACCTGCACTACGGGCTGATGGACATCCCGGCGGACATCGATGTGATCATGGTCGCGCCCAGGATGATCGGCCGCGCGGTGCGCGACCTCTTCGTGGAGGGGTCGGGGGCTTCCGCCTACTGCGCGGTGCACCAGGATGCTACCGGCAAGGCCAGGGCGACCACCCTCGCGCTGGCCAAGGCCATCGGCGCCACGCGTGTAGGCTCCATCCTGACGTCGGTCGAGGTCGAGACCGAGATCGACCTCTTCATGGAGCAGGCGACGTGGGCCGCACTCGTGCGAGTGCTCACCCTCACCTTTGAGGTCCTGGTGGAGGCCGGCTTCCCGCCGGAGATCGTGGTCCACGAGACCTGGGGATCGAAGGAGGCCGCCGAGATCCTCGAGGCCATGGCCGACACCGGCCTCTTCAAGCAGGCCAGCTTCCACTCCCAGACCAGCCAGTACGGCACCATGACTCGCGGCCCGGCCGTCATCCCTGAATCCGTGCGCGAGAGCTTCCGCGAGCGCCTCAAGGAGATTCAAACCGGCACCTTTGCCCGCGAGTGGGAGATGGAGCGGCTCCTCGGCTACCCCGTCTTCAAGAAGCTCAAGGCCCGGATCCTGGCCCACCCCATCAACACCGCCGAGGAGAAGATGAGGGAGATCGAGGGCGGTAAGGGGTAAGCGGAACGCCGGTAACGGCAAGGGCCGCTGGCAGAGTTCGTTGTCGTTCCCTGGGAGCACAGGCTTCCGGGACACGGCACCTCAGGAGACAGCCCATGCCGGTGATCGCAGCAATTCTCGCAGCCGTGGTCGCGGCGCCCGTGAGCGCCGCCGGGCTCGATTCCGCAGGCAACGTCGATGGCGTGCTGACCTGGCGGCTGGGGACGATCCAGGCCGGCCAGTCGGCGCGCGAGGTCGTCCTCTTCGCATTCGACCACTCGCCCGATCAGGTCCTCGCCCGGCTCGACCAGGCAAGGGGCGCGTTCGCGAACGGGCCAGCGCCGGAGACAGCACCGGCGGGCGAGGCCCCGCCGAAGGTCTGGATCCGGAACGACACCACCGACTTCGCGCTGGAGGGACCTTGCTTCTTCCGCTGGCGGATGGAGAGGCAGGCCCTGCAGTGCCCTCGCGGCGGGCAGCTCAGCCAGTTCACCTGGTACGTGCACTATGGCGAGGGCGATGGCCGGAAGCGCGCGGGCATACCCCACGATGGCGACAGCACACCGGAGAACCTGGTGATCGCGGAACCCGTTCGGGCGCTCTCCGACACGCTGATGGCCGGGGCCGTCGAGACGGCGGACAAGAGGCTGCGCGTTCAGGTGCGGGCGATGGTGGGTCAGGGGCCGGCGGTGGCGGTCGAGTTCGTCGTGACGAACCGGCAGACCGAGGCTGTCCCGGATGTCACGCTGACCGCCTACGCCAACATCGAGTCGGACCACGACGAGTCGAACGACCTGAGCTTCCTCGACTCGCGAACCGCGGGGCTCCTCGTCTACGACCCTGTGACGACGATGTGCGTCGTGATGGCGGGGCTGCACCAGCCGATCACGGGCTACTCGGGCACCTGGAACTCCTTCCCCCAGCTCCAGAGCGCCTTCGGCATCCCCCTCGACCAGTGGCAGCCGTTCACCGGGCCATCGCCCGAGCAGCTCAAGAGCATCCAGCGGGAACAGCTCGCGGCCCAGGGCATCTACCTCCCCTACCATGTCGACGACCCGACGACCCCTGAGACGCGGACCCTCACTTCAGAGGAAGCAAAGGCCGTGCTGGAAAGTGACTGGCTGTTCCAGGCGATGGGGCAGCCGCTGGCGGAGAGAGCGCGGAAGGAGATCGGCTGGGCGAGGGAGTTGGCAGCGAGGCTATCACAGTGGGGAGCGCACAACCTGACGGTGGAACTGGGGCAACTGGACGCCTTGGAGAGACGGCTGGATGAGCTGAGCGCGAACGGGTGGGATGAAGCTCAGGCGAGGGACATCTACCTCGCCGTGCGGCGGGCGAAGCGGGCGATCGCGCTCAGGAACCCCGTGGTGGACTTCACGCAGGTTCTCTTCATCGATCAGCCCTACCCGCGCGGGCCGGTGAACGACATCCACGAGGCCATTCACCGGATGGGGATCACAGCGACCCCCGGCGGGCGACTGCTCGTGCTCGACGGCCTCCATCCCGGCGGCCATGTGAGGCAGCTCGCGCCCGAGAAGCCCGGCAGCTTCTGGCGCCCCGAGCTCTCGTTCGACGCGCGGAAGGTGCTCTTCTGCTACAAGGCCCACGATGCGAAGAGCTTCCACCTTTACGAGGTGAACCTGGACGGCTCGGGCCTGCGGCAGCTCACCGACAGCGAGTACGATGACATCGACCCGATCTACCTCCCCGGTGGGCACATCCTCTTCACGACGACCCGCGGGAACTCGTACGTGCGCTGCGGGCCGTTCATCTACTCTTACATCCTCGCCCGCTGCGACGCCGACGGGAGCAACGTCTACCTGATCAGCTACAATGGCGAGCCGGACTTCGTGCCCTCGCTGATGCAGGACGGCCGGGTGATCTACTCCCGGTGGGAGTATACCGACAAGCCCCTCTGGCGCGTGCAGAGCCTATGGACCACGAACCAGGATGGCACCGAGACGCAGGTTTTCTGGGGCAACCAGTCAGTGTGGCCCGATCACCTCGCCGAACCGCGAGACATCCCGGGCACCCGCAAGGTGATGTTCATCGGTGTCGGCCATCACGACTGGTGGTCGGGCTCGGTCGGCATCATCGACCCCGACAAGGGCTACAACTTCCCCGACGGTCTCACCAAGGTGACCGCGGACCGCCCCTGGCCCGAGTGCAGCGCGCCGCCGATCGATCCGACGGAGTCCGAGGCCTACCACGCCTCGGGCAACTACACCGGCTACCAGTCGCCGTACCCGCTCTCGGAGAAGGACTTCCTGGTCTCGGCTCGCGGGGAGGACGGCAGGTTCCGGCTGTACCTGATGGACACCGAGGGGAACCGGGAGCTGATCTATGAGGGGACCCACAACGTTCTGCACGCGATCCCCGTCAAGCCGCGATTAGTGCCGCCGAAGCACCCGGACCGCGTCGTCTGGCCGGGCACCGGCAAGGACCGCCGGCCGGTGCAGCCCGGACTGCTCTACAGCAGCAACGTCTACGACGGCGTCCCCGATCTCCCGCGGGGCAGTGTGAAGTACCTGCGCGTCTTCCAGCAGGACCACAAGACGTACTCCACCTGGGGCAAGACCTTCCGGCACTCCGGGCCGCCGGTATCGATCGTGCAGGAAGAGGCGGTGAAGCGGATCATCTCGGAGGTGCCCGTGGAGCCGGATGGGTCGGTCTACCTCAAGGTGCCGGCGGGGAAGTCGCTCTACTTCCAGCTCCTCGACGGCGACCGCCGTTGCCTGCAGACGATGCGCAGCTTCACCGGGGTTCTCCCCGGCGAGCAGCGCGGCTGTGTGGGCTGTCACGAGATGCACAGCACCGCGCCGGCCCAGCAGACCGGCCTCGCGCTGCGCCATCTACCGGCCGACCTCTCCCCTCCGCCCTGGGGCACGGAGAGCATCAGCTATGAACGCTTCGCGCAGCCGGTGATCGACCAGTTCTGTGGCTCATGCCACCAGGGGAACGGCGAGGCGCAGCAGGTGCTCGACCTGACGCTGCGGCCCGGCTACAGCGTCTTCAAGGAGCCCTACCTGACGCTCGTCGGCCCGGCCGGCTGGGGCAACCCGGTGCCGGACCAGAAGCAGCCTGGCTATGGGATTGCGGGCGCCATCCCCGTCGAGACGATGGACCCGACGATGAACGATCCCAAGGCCTACCGGACGCTGCGACCAATGCAGTACCTCTCCCATGCCAGCCCGCTGGTGGAGCTGGCGATGAGCGGGAGGCACTACGGGGTGAAGGCGGATGAACTCAGCCTGCGCCGGTTGATGGCGTGGGTGGACGCCTGCTGCTCGTTCATGGGCGACGAGGAGCTGCGCGCCCTGGGCGACCCCGACTTCCCCGGCATCGAGGAGCTGCCCATCCGACCGAGGGTGGCAACGGCGCCGGTGGTGGAGAGGCCGTGAGACGGGGCAAGGGCGGTCGGGGGCAACCTGGGTGACGCCAGAGCGGTGCTCGTCAGCATGTACCCCTCTCGTGGAGGTCATCCCTCGTCCATCCCCGGTCCTTCTCCGTGCCTCCGGGGATGGTCGCCGCACGGTGCTTTACCCACTCGAAGTGGGCCAACCAACGCGCCCGCCGCTGATCGTCGGCGTCTTCCGCCAGCAAGTGGTCGATGGCCTCGCGGATCAGCTCGCTCTCGGAGGCGTGCCGCGCGTCCGCCAGGCTCTTGAGCCCCTCCTGCTGGTCGCGGCGAAGGTATACCTGTTTGCGCGTCATCTGGAACATGGCCCGGCCCTTGGGGCTAATGTATACAGCGCCATATACACCAATCGCGCTCCCTTGGCAAGCCGGACGGAAACGACGCCGACCGCAGGCTCCTCACAGCTCCCCTCTCCCCCCGCACCATCCCACGAACTTGTCGTAGGCGTCGCTGAACTCCTTCAGGGTACGCTGCACGGGCAGGTAGGTGTCGAACTCGTCGGCGGTCATGCCGTCAGGCTCGTAGGACTGGCGGAACAGCTTGCTCTTCAAGAGCTTCTCCAGGATGTCCTGCGGGACGGGCTTCCAGATGGCGCCGGGGTCGATCTCGCGCCGGTCCGAGTCGAACTCGACCTGCCGGTTCGGGAAGACCGTGAGGAACAGCGTGGCCGGCCCGTCGCAAACCGAGCGGAGGATGTTCCATGGGCCGCGGCCGGAGGCGCCGAGGCAGAAGCTCCGCTCGAAGCCCAGGCCGCCCTGCTGCGGCGGGAGGCAGAGCAACTTGTAGTCACGCTGGCGGATGGCCGTCGTCGCCCAGGTCTTCACCTCGGCCCAATCCGAGACGCCGAGGGCTTCCAGCTCCTCGCCGATCGGGTCGTCGATGCGGCCATCCATCTGCGTGCGGAACGAGAGCGGGGCGGTGCTGTGCTTCTCGATGGCCCCCGCGAAGGCGACCTGTTGTGGGAGGCTGTAGTTCACCGTAATGTTGACCCCGATGCCCCGGCTGGTCAGCTCCGCCGCGACGTCGATGCCCGCCTTGGTGCCGGGCACCTTGAACACCGTGTTCGGCGTGCCGCCGATCTCCTGGCTGAGGCCGTCCCAAATGCGCGTGGCGCCTTCGATCATCGACCCGGCGTCGAACGCGCCCTTGGGCGAGAGCTGCAGGCTGACGAGGCCCAGCTTGCGATCGTGCATCTCCCAGATGGGGCGCAGGAGCAGCGCGTTCTGCACGACCACCTTGATCGTCATCAGAGCGGCGATCTCCTCCGGGCCGGCGGCGGGGTTCTCCGCGCGGATGCGGTCGCGGACGGGGGCCCAGTACGCGGGGTTCTCCCTGGCCGCGATGCCGACGAGGACGGGATTGGTGGTCACCAGGATGGCACCCTTCTGCATGGCGTCGCGCAGGCCGGAGGCGTAATCGTTCCCCCAGCGCGTGTTGTGCAGGCCCGCATCGGCGCCGCGCGCGAGCTTGAGCAAGCTGCTGCTCCCGATGGCCGCAGCCTTCGCCTTCGCTGCCGCGAGGCGCTCGGTCTCGCCCAGCTCTTCGAGCAGCGCACAGCTCTCCTCAACCTCAGCCCGCAGAGCCTCCTCCGTGAGGTGCGTGTCCGGGTGCCGTCTCTGCGACTTCAGGTGGTAGTCGGCCAGGCACGACTGCATGTCGACCGTGTTCTCGGCGAGGAGGTCGGCAGCCTCAGCCCTGAGGGTCCCGTCGCCGCTTCGATGGAGAGCCTTCGCCTCCCGGCGGATGACGGCAAGCTCGTCCCGGTAGTCTGGCGGCTCGACGGCGAACATGAGGTCCTGGAGCGCTCGGATCGTGCGTTCGTTCACGGTGCTTCTCTCCTGATGGCGGCGCCCATGCCCTACGCGGGGGACGGGCTGAGGATGATCTTGACGGCCTCGCGCGACTCGACGAGTCGGTACGCCGTGAGCCAGTCGGTGATGGGCATCTCGTGGGTCACGAGAGCCTCGGGCCGGAGCGTGCCGCGGCGGGACGTCTCGAGCACAGCCTCCCACGTGCGCCAGGTGTGGCTGAAGGTGCCCTGGTAGCGGACCGCCTTCGCGGTCAGCGGGTCGAGCGAGAAGCCCAGCGGCTTCGGCCCCCAACCGATCCGGGTGATCTGCCCGTTGCGGGCGACCATGTCGAAGCTCTGGCGGGTGGTGATCGGGTGCCCGGCGGCGTCGATCACCAGGGGCACGCCCTCGCCGTGGGTCAGGTCGAGGACGATGGGCACCGGGTCCTCTACCTGGGCGTTAATCGCGAGGTCAGCGCCGAGGTCCCGGGCGAGCGCCAGGCGCCGCTCATCGACCGACGTGCCGGTGATGACGATGGGTGAGGCGCTGATCGCCTTGGCGACCTGCAGGCAGAAGAGGCCGATCGGGCCCGGGCCGAGGATCACGATGGGCTCGCCCGGGCGCGGCGCGCTCTGCACCAAGACGGCGTTGTAGGCGACGCAGGCGGGCTCGGTGAGAGCCGCCGCGTTCCAGGAGACCTCGGGGGGCTTCCGGTGAAGGATGCGCTCGGGCACGCGAACGTATCGCGTGAAGGCCCCGTCGGTGCCATAGCCGAAGCCGAGGCGGTTGGGGCAGAGGTTGTAGTTGCCGGTGCGGCACTGGCGGCAGCGGCCGCAGATGTAGGCGGCGGTCTCGCTGACCACCTCATCGCCCACCTGCCAGCCGCTCACTTTGGCCCCCACCTTCCCGATGACCCCTGCGAATTCGTGCCCCTGGATGACCGGCGTGTTCACCGGGAAGGTGATCGAGTGCCGCCAGAACTCGATGTCGCTGCCGCACACGCCGGCCGCCTTCACCTCGAGCAGAACGTCCGTCTCCCCGATCTCGGGGATCGGCACCTCACGCAGCTCGACCTCGCCATCGTGTTGGCCGTGCTTCACGACCGCCAGCATCGTGTCATCCATGGGTTCATCCTGCCTGGCTCAGTCCGCCCAGGCCTCGCCCTTCACGAGCATGATGGTGCTCAGAATGTGCGTCATGATCGTGCAGCTCTGCACCAGGCGCTGCAGACGCCCATCGTCGCGGAAGTCATGCCGGATCGCGGCCAGCTCGGCGAGGGCCGTCTTCAGGCCCGCCCGCGTTGCCGCTCGCCCGGCGGCGTCGAGGAACGGCTCGAGCAGGTACCCCGCGGGGTCGGGCGAGGTGCCGAAGAGGCCCCCGAGGGTGAACTCGCCGGGCATCTCCGCCTTGTGCTGCTCCTTGAAGCGCTCCTCGCGCCACTGGCCGAAGTAGGCTTCCTCCAGGGTGAGGTACGCCTGCGCCAGCTTCCGGCGCGCGTCGGCGCTTCGGGGCCGGTAGTAGACCTCGATGACCTCCTCGAGCACCTGCTCGGCCTCGCGGCTCGTGTCGTCCATGATGCGGCCGGCTACGGCGGAGGTCACCTCGACCGCGGGGTTGATCATGGGCCCCTGGTAGTACAGGCACCCGCGGGCGCCGTGGTCGTAGTGCTCCTTCAGGTGTTGGGCGGCTCGCCTCGGGTACGGCAAGCAGTACGAGAGCCGGTCCTGTCGGGCGCCGTGGTACACCCACAGCCCTCCCGAGGTGCCGTAGTCGCAATGCAGGCGAGCCACGTCCTCCCAGTTCAGCATCCGCCCTCGATGACCCTGATCCATGAAGATGTCGATGTGCCTGCTCAGCTCGATGATGTGAGGCAGGTCCTGCGGCGAGACCTTGTGCTGCACGCCGTCCTGGTTCAGCCCCCAGGGCACCCAGTTGATGGGGCAGACGTAGACGAGCACCCCCGGGTGCCGGCGCTTGATGATGTCCGCGGCGCGCATGTTCAAGCGGGCGTTGTACCCGATGACGCCGAGCTTCCCGGTGCACTCGGGGCACATGCAGTAGCCGAGGTCGGCGGACTCAAGGTGTACCGCGCCGAAGTCGTGCCGCGCGAACATGGTGTCGATGAGCTTCTCGATGTACGACCACGACTTCTCCTTGGCCCCGCACATGGCGTGGGCGTGCGGATTGCCGTCTTGGTCCTTGCCGCGCACCGACGGGTCTTCCTGGATGATCCGGTCGTAGCCCCAGGTCATCAGCCCGAGCGGCAGAGACAGGCGGAGGCCGCGCTTCTCCGCCGCGCGGAAGACCTTGGCGATCTGGCGGTTCCGCTCCGCATCCTCGAAGGCGCTCACGATGTCCGGCGGATAGGACTCCGTCGCCCACCAGCCGAAGGAGTCGAGGTACTGGTAGCCTGAGTCGGCCATCACGTCCAGTACGCGGGTGATGCCCTCGACGGTGGCGTCATCGAACTGCGGCGCGGGCCACTGTTGGAGCGGCAGGGCCTCATTCCGCATGTCGTTGATCCACGCCCCGAAGGCGATCCGGTGTTGGTACGCCGGCGGCTCGGCGTGGCGGGCGATCGGCTCAGCCATGACTGCGCTCCCTCTCGTGCCAGGTTGCGTGACGAGGTACGCGGCGCCCAAGGAGACAGCTTCCAGAAGCTCGCGGCGGTTCATGGTTCGCTTGCCGGCCCGGGCTGAGCGGTGGACCCTACGGGGCTTCTCCAAGATGCGACCGCCCTATGCCGTGCGGGCATGGCAGCCCTCACAGCCGCCGCAGACCCGCCCTCAGGTCGTCGATGAAGTGCTTCAGGCTGCTCTCGGACTTGCCAGCACGGAACAGGTCCATGGCTTCCACGATCTCGTGCGCGAACTCAATCCCGCCAAGGGTCGCCGGGTGTTCAGCCGCTACCACCGCCTGAGCCAGTATGCGCTTGTAGAGGTCCCGTTCGCACTTGCCCTTCGGGACGCTGGGTGTGGCCCCTACCGCCCGGTGGAAGCCCTTCAGGTCTGCAAGATACCACCGTTCCACGTGCGGATCGGGGCAGGCCGGCACACAGCGATCCCTGACTCCCGGCCGTGTGGCCTTGGTGATGGCATTCCGCGTCTCCGTGAAGCTGCCGCAGTTGGTGTCGATGGCAACCACCACCAAGTCAGGCGTTCCCCGACGTCGGAGCCTACCGACCTGACGTTGGTAGAGCCTGAACTCGTCGATGGCTTCCCCATGTCCTCCACGTGCCGACCGGACGTGGACCGCCACCGTCCTCCCCCGCTCGGCGGCAACCCGCTCGATGAGCGGCTTCAGCAGCTCCTCATGTGCCCGGTCTTCGGCGAATAGGTCGATGGCAAGTGGCTTACTCATCGAGCAGCCCTCGCAGTAGGAGCCCCTCAAAGATGCCGTCCTCAGACGGAGCTGAAAGGGCTGCCGCGAGTTGCGGGTCCTGGAAAAGACCGTTGGCGAACCCGAACGGCTCCGTCTCTGTGCCCTCAGGGCCGCGACGAACGCTCAACATGGCCAGATCGGCACGTCGGTCCCTCGTGAGCCTTAGCACAGCTCCGCAGAAGCGGGCTGAGTGAGTGGTGACGATGACCTGCCTGCCTTGGTCGATCGCCAGCGACATGAGTAGCTGGGCGATCAGCTCCAGGCGTCGTGGGTGGACGCCGTTCTCCGGCTCCTCGAACGCCACGAGTCCCTCGGCCCATGGGTTCACCGCGATGGCACACAGGGCCAGTACCCGGAGCGTCCCCTCGGAGATGATCCGGGATGAGAAGTCACAGCCGTCCTGCCGGACTTGTATGTCCAACGTGCCCCGCTTTTCGTCCAGGTCGACGTCCAGGTGCTGCACGCTCGGCACGAGCGAACGAAGCGTTCTCCTCACGGCCTCGAAGCGTCTGCGGTTCTCGCCCTTTAGCCGGTAGAGGTAGGGAGCGATGTCCTCTCCGAGCACGCCGATGTCCTCGACCTCAGCGGGTGGGCGGGCTGACCGCATCGAGACGCGAGGGTCGAGGTAGTACACCCTCCACCCCTGGAACTCGTTGCGGGCCAGCTCCACGCTTAGGTAGGGCTCGTCACCGAGTCGTGTGTCGGACACCAGGGCGTGCTTCTGCCCCAGTGGTTCCTGGCGTGGATGGGCGGCCTTCCCTTTCCGCCGTATGTGGACCTGATCCCCGACCACCTCGATCACCGGGCTGCCTCTGGACTTCCCCCTCTTCGTCAGGCGGGCCAAGTACTCGTGGCCGATGCTCAGCGTACCAGAGCCGGGCTGGACCTCGACGTCGGATCGATACCGCAGCCGCTCGTCGCCAACGCTCAGATCAGCCTCCAGGCTGAGCCGTGCACGTCTCTTGCTCAACAAGGCTGGGAGCCCGCCCTGTGGGAAAGCGAAGGACTCAAGAGGGTAGCCTCGAATCGGCCCAGCAAACGCATCTGCCAGCGTGCGGCTGGTCCCGATGCGGGACAGCATCTGGGCGGCCTCCAGGATGTTGCTCTTCCCGGCCGCATTGGGCCCGAACAGGACCGTCAGTCGCGGGAAGTGAATCTCCAGGTCGTTCAGGGACTTGAAGCCCTTCGCGTGAAGTCGCGCCAACATGGTCGTCTCCCTTCCGGCCCGGCGCCAGGCCGAGCACCGGGCACGGCGGTCACCTTCGGTCACCGAAAGGCGGACAGGTGACCGAGAGGGCGTTGTCCAGATGACACGAGCCCGGGCCGTGGGGCGCCGCCCCGTGCAGGTGTATGCTACCCCCAATGCTCCACGACCTTCCGCCGCAGGAACCTCAGTGACCTGCCCGTTCCCTCATCGCCCTCCGGGTTGCCGTCCTCGAGGCTGATGAAGCCGGAGAAGCCCACCTCGGCCAGGCAGCGGAAGATGGCGTCGAAGCCCACCCGGCCCTCGCCGACGACCGTGTGGCGGTACTCGCCGGGGAGGCGGTCCGAGGCATGCATGTGCCAGACCCGGCGCTTCACGACCTCCAGGACGCGCATCGGGTCGTCGTTCGTCATGAGCTGGTTCGATGCGTCGAAGTTGACCATGACGGGCGTGTCGCGTAGGCGCTCGAAGATCGCCAGGAACTCCTCGGTATGGAAGGCGAAGTCGTTGCTCGGCCAGCGCTTGTCCCGGTAGTGGTTCTCGAACCCCAGCCTGATGCCCAGCGGCTCCGCATGGTCGCCCAGGCGGGCGAGGTACTCAGCCGCCCACCGGATGCCCTCCTCGCGCGAGACTCCCTCATGGACGCAGCCGGCGGTCACGCGCAGCCCGGCCGCTCCGAGCGCCTGGGCGGCCTCGACCCAGCGGAGCGTATCCTCGTACTCAGCCTCGCGGACGTGGGGATCGGCATGCGTGAAGTCCGGCGCACAGGTGATCTGGCAGACGCTGAGCTCGTTCCGGTCGAGACACTCGCGGATGTGGCGCAGGTACTCCGGCTCCCGCGAGCGGAGGAAGCCGCGGTAGATCTCGAGGGTCCGCAGACCGAACTCGTAGGCCTGCTCGATGATCTGCTCGAGCGTCGGTTCGCCCTGGTCCATGCAGGAGTCGATGTAGCGGACAGGGATCCAGGAGAACTTCGGGCGGGTGCCCATGGCCTGACCTCCGGTGGGTGACGAGGCGAAGCCTTCGCGGGCGCGGGGCCAGGGTCCTGCAGCGAGGGCGAAGGCAGATCACGGAGACACAGAGAACGGCAAGAGGGAAGGGAGACCGCAGGGACGAAACGGCGCCTCGCGACTGAAGTCGCTCCCACAATGGTTGGAGGGTTCCCGATGGCAATCAGGTTGGGTTTCATCGGCACGGGCGGAATCGCCCAAGGCCACATGCAGAGGCTGACGGCGATGGAGGGCGTCGAGGCGGCGGGGCACTGCGACGTGGTGGCCGAGAAGGCTCAGGCCGCGGCGGAGAAGTGGGGCGGGAAGGCTTACGGCAGCGTGCAGGCGATGGTGGATGACGCGCAGCTCAACGGCGCCGTCATCTGCACGCCGCCCTACGCGCACGGCGAGGAGGTTGAGGGGCCGGTCTGCGAGGCCGGGCTGCCGTTCCTGATCGAGAAGCCGATTGCGGTGAACGTGGAGACCGCCACGCTGATCGAGGAGTGGGTGAAGGCCAAGGACATCCCCACGGTCGTCGCCTACAAGTACCGCTGGGATGACCATGTGAACAAGGCGCGGGAGATGCTGGCCGACAAGCTCGTCGGGCTCGTGCACGGCGATTTCTGGGGCGGGCTCCCGGGCGTGCCCTGGTGGCGCGTGATGGCGGAGAGCGGAGGGCAGCTAGTCGAGCAGACCACGCACATCGTGGACCTCGCGCGGTACTTCGCGGGCGAGGTGAAGTCGGTGCAGGCGCTCTATGCCCTCCGGGGCCTGCAGGATGTCGAGAACCTCGACGTCCCCGACGTCGGCACCGTGAACCTGACCTTCGAGTCGGGCGCCGTGGGCAACATCTCGAACACGTGCATGCTCGCGAACTGGGGCACGAGCGGGATCCGCGTCATGTGCAAAGCGTTCACGCTCGAGATTCGCGGGAACATGCTGACCTGGACCGGCGCCGACGGCAGCGGTTCGTTCGAGCAGACCCAAGACGGCTACGCGGGCGAGGACGCCGCCTTCATCGAGGCCATCAAGGGCAACCGCAGTCTGACCAACAGCGACTACTCGGACGGTTTGAAGACCCTCGCGGTGACCGTCGCGGCGAACCTGTCGGCCGAGGAGGGCGGCCGCACCGTAGAGGTGTGGGAAGTGGGGTAGCGGGAGGTGACAGGTTACAGGTGACAGGTGACGGGGAAGGCAGACGCCCGACGGCGCGAGCACGGCGGGGCCCCGCAGGCTCCGCCGTTCCTGTGACCTGTGACCCGTCACCTGTCACCTATTGTCCGCTGGAGCTGAGTATCGGCGAGGCCGAGGTCCGTCGTCTCCTCCCACGGTGGAATGTCGGCGATCTCGTGAGGTTGCCGGGCGAAGGAGGGGGCTCGGCCAACCCGGCTGTGGTGGTGGAAACCGCTGGCGGCCGGTTCTTCCTCAAACGGCGGAACCCCCGCTACTCCGCGCCGGAGATGCTCCGGCACGACCATGCCCTGATGGAGCACCTGTCCGCCAAGGGCCTGCCTACCCCGTTGGCGCTGCTAACGCGCGATGGGGAGCGGTGGGCGGAGGCCGACCGAAAGGTCTACGAGCTATACCCCTACCTGCCGGGCAAGGCGTACGATCGGACGAGCGAGGCGCAACTCCGGGAGGCCGGGAGGCGGCTCGCGGACTTCCATCGTGCGGCGGACGACTTCCAGCCGCCGCCGGGCAAGGCGTGGCCGCGGTACCACGACCCGGCGAACAGCCTCGCGGGGCTTGAGTGGGCGGCGCGGCTGCTGGCCGAGCAGGCGGGACCCACCCGTGCGGGTCGCGAACCGGCGGAGGCTCTGCAGGGGGTGGAGCGCCTTGCGGAGATCGCCCGCTCGCTCGCGCAGCGCTTCCCCGACGACGCCTACTGGGCCTGCTCCGTGGTGCTCGCCCACGGCGACTGGCACCCGGCGAACGTGAAGTACCAGGACGACCGGGTCTGCGGCATCTTCGACCCCGACTGGGCGACGAGGCAGCCCCGGCTCGTGGACATCGCCGATGGGGTCATGTACTTCGCGGCTCGGAGGCCCGGCGGCCTCGACGCGGCCGACATCCGCACGCTCACCCGCGCCTTCACCCTCGACGAGGAGCGGACCCGAACGTTCACCGAGGCGTACGAGGGCGAAGGTGCGCTGGAGCCGGGCGAGCTGAACCGGCTCCCGGACTTCCTCCTGGCGCGCTGGCTCTACTCACGGATCGACCCGATGAGACGGAAGATTCCGCAAGAGGAGGCTATCGACTACCTACTCGAGGGCATCTGGGGCCCGATCGGGGAGACACAGAGGTTTTACACGACCCGCGATCTGTTTACTGGAGATTTAAGCACCTCTGCTTCCGGAAAGGTGGTATGAGGACGTCAGGGAAGGGTTCAAGGGGAGGCGGGTCCGATGGGAATCCTTGGATACGAGCCATCGTCGTTTGAGGCGGCCGGTCTCTGTCTCGCCCTCGGCCTGGCGCTCGCGCTGGTCAGCCTGGTGGCCAATATGGTGTGGGAGGCGTTCAAGCACTGCACCGGCCAGTTCACCAGCCACGGCGTGCGCCGGTGTGTGGCGTGCATGGCGCCGGCGGAGCCGGGCTCGCCTCTGTGCGCCAGACACGCAGCCATCAGCAACATGGTCCGCCGGCGGCACACGGACAGGGCCGCCTAGAGAGTGTCGGGGAGGGCCGCCCTATGGCGTGGCGTCGGGCAGGAAGCTCACCAGTCGATCATGGCCCGTGTCGGCCACAACGAAGCCGCCGTTCCACGTGGCAATCCCGGCGGGGCTCGCCAGGGCGCCGGCGGTGGTCCGGTCGGGGTGGACTATGCCCTGCGCCGGCCCCGCCAGCGTGAGGAGTTGCACGCGCCCGTTGCCGTTGTCCAGGACGAACAGAGCCGTAGCCGTGGCTGCGGCGGCGATGCCCGTGGGGCTGCGAAGCCAGCCGGCGGCCGATCCTCCTCCCCCGATCTTCCCCGAGTACGTCCCGGCGGGCAGCGCGAACGCCTGAATGTCGTTCCGGGCCCGGTCGGCGGCGTAGAGCGTCGAACCGATGATGGCCAGCCCGGTCACCTCCAGGAACTGACCGTCCCCCGCCCCGAGGCTGCCGATCGTCCCCGTGAGAGTGCCGGTTGGGCTGTAGAGCACAATGTCGCGCTGCAGGGAGTCGGCCACGGCGATGACACTCGAACTCGCTGCGATGTAGGAGGGCTCGCGGAGCGAGCCACCCTCGGGCCACTGCGATCCGAACTCAGCGATGAAGCTACCCGCGAGGCTGAACTGCTCCACGCGCCACCTCCCACGATCGGTCACGTACAGGGACGTCCCATCGGTGGCGATGCCGTAGGGGCTCCTGAACTCCCCCGGATCGTTCCCATACCGGCCGAAGGAGAGCTGGTGCACGCCGGTCGCGTCGAACTGCTGGATGCGGGTGTTGATCGAGTCCACCACGAACAGGTTGCCGGTTGCATCCGCCACCAGCGTCGTGGGCCTGTTGAACTGGCCCGCCCCGGCGCCGTGGGCGCCAATGACGCGGTCGAGGTGGAACCTGATGGTCGGGCGCACACGCCCGGGGGCCTGTGGGCCCGAACAGCCGGCGAGGAGAGCGAGCAGGATGACGGATGACACGAGGATTGCAGTGTGTCTGGACACGGTGCGCCTCCCGCACAGGGCCGTCACACAACCCTTGTGCGTAACGTAGGTTCGCGGGCACGGGCAGGGCGCCCTTCATCGCAGCCAAAGACGGAGCGATGAGACGCCAGGAGAGAGCCTGGTCGCGTCCCTCAGGGCGCCGGATTGCCGAACCGGAGGACCTTTGCGTCCTGCGCCGCGAGTGTGAACGGCCGCAATTGCCCGTTCGCCAGGGGCCACGGCTCCCCGCCGAGCACCTCGGTCACTGTGGTGGTCGGGGTGAGACCGAGGCCCGCCGCATCCAGCGAGACTTGCACTGGCTGCCCCTGATTGCTGTCGTTGAACACCGTCACGTACAGCGGCCCGCCCGGATCGCCGAAGCGCTCCAGGTACACCTGAGGGTTACTCGAACGGGCATAGGTGATCGGCTGCCAGCCCGCGGCGCTGAGGGCCTGGATGACGGGGACGTACTTCCTGAAGAGCGGGCGGTCGCGGTTGTAGAGCTTCGGGTTCTGCCAGTACTCCGTTGCCGCGCCGAGGTTCTCGGAGGGGCTTGGGAAGAAGCCGTAGGCCGTCGAACGCTTCATCCACAGCTCCATCCATTCGGTCGGGAACGCCTCGTAGTTGGTATGCATGAGCAGTAGGTACGGTCGCTGGTAGCAGATGGCTCGGCGGTAGTTCATCACGGCATCGGGCTCAGGCGTGTACTTCCCGTCGGGTGCCCAGTTGATCTCATGCCCCATGACGTCGAGCCATGGTGCTCCCCAGGGGAATGAGCGGGGGGTGCCATTGGCGAAGGTCATCTTCCCTTGGCCGTGCATGCGGCCCGCGACCTCCTGGGCCAACTCGAGCGTCGGGAACAGCATGAACTGGCACACCCGCCCGGCGCTGTCGAACACGAGCGGCGTGTCGGCGGCGGCCCAGTGCTCGCGTCGGTAGTTGCGCTCCATACCCCACAGTTCGAACGTGTCAAGGTACACGCCGTCCAGGGACGCGCCCGGGAACCGAGGGTCGGGCTCGAAGTCCGCCATCGCCAGGAGGTTCTGGTCTGACCCTCCCAGTCCCAGGAAGGCGTCGTCAGACCATACCGTGCCCGTGTGGGGCTTGCCGAAGAGGAGGTGGAACTGCAGCGCACGGACAGGCTTGTCCAGCTTGGCCGTCTTCTCCAACAGCCTCCATTCGGTGGCGCCTGTCTCGGCCCACATTCGGAGGACGCCGCCGGCTGTCCCGTCAGTGTACTCGGCCGCGACGTACAGGCAGTAGGTGTCGCTGTTGCCTCCGGTGACACCGGCGGCTCTCGTCCAGACGCGGGCCGTGACCTGCGCTCCTGCCGCGACCTCGGTTGTGACCGTCTGAACCGCGCCGGCCCGCTCTTCACCCGACTGGCGCTCCATCTGCATGCCGACCGAACCGTCTCTGCCCTCGCCGGGCACGAGCGTGTAGCCCCGCTGCCACATCTGCCCGCCCGGCCCAACCATCCGCCAGGGCGCGCGCTCCTCCTTGGCCCGGTGCACTGCGTACTCGATGCTGCGGAACCTCCGCTGCGCCTGGGTCAAGAGGTACGGTGGCGGTCCGGGCAGGTCCGGATCCGGGTTCATCGTGAACAGGTACCCGCTCCAGTCCGGCAGGACCGCCAGGCCTTCGTGCCATTCGCCGTTCGGGTCTTCGAGGGCGGAGGTCATCCCCGCTCGGTCGAGGCTGTCAGGGGCGCCGGCCAGCTCCTTAAGGTACGCGATGGCCCGCTCGGGCGTGCGCTCCATCTCCGGCGGCATGTGGAGCCACAAGCTCATCGGTTCGATGTAGACGAAGCTGTAGATGCCGTGCGCCTCATCAGACAGCACGTTCGTGTTGGGCTTCATGAACTGGAAACCGAAGTCCTCAGACCCCTCGATTGTGTCGGCATGGGTTCGGTTCAGCCAGAGGCCCTCCTTGGCAGTGCGCTTCGTGAACCCCTGCGGGAACAGGTCGTAGTAGCGCTTCAGGGCTGAGCGGAACCCCCAGGCCGGGTCGCAACTGCAGAGGATCAGGCTGAAGCTGGCCGCCGAGGGGAACTCCGTCGCATCCCTGGACAGGCCCAGATCGACGGCCGCGTAGAGCTGCCGGGCGTCCGCGTCGTAGGCGAAGCGGTACAGCCTCGGAACGTCGATCGGTGCGCCCAGGACCAGCCCCTCTGTCTGGCCGGTGATGCACGCAAACGGGTATCGCGAGGCGTAGTCGTTCAGGCCGGCCTCGGTGACCACGTAGTTGCTGTACTTGCCGCCGGTTTCGATGCGCCGGCTGGTGCGCTGGTCGTCGTGCCACAGCCACCCGACGGCATCCACCGGGTAGGCGAAGTACGCGGTGATCGCCCGGTCGCGCCCGGTGAGGTCTCGCACGGTCGCGTCGATGCGGATGGCGTCACCCACCACCCGGTAGGTCGCGGACAAGTGGAGCCCCAGCGCCTCGTCCTCGCCCTCGAAGGCGAGGGACCCGTCCTCCCCTCGCTTCAGGGCGCCTATCGGCTGCACGAAGTGGGAGAGCGCCTCTGCGTCGCGCAGGATCAGACCCCCCGGGGCGCGGGTGACGAGCTGCCCCGTCTCCCCGCGGAACCCCACCTCCAGGCCGTCCCCGGTCTTGAGCGTGATCCCTGTGCGGGCCGTCGCGACGGTCGCCTTGGAACGTTCCACCGGGATGCCGTCGAACAGGGCCGTGTCCGCGGGCAGTTCCAACGACCATAGCTGCAGGTCGTCGAACCAGGCCGTGCCGGTTCGCTGGTCGAGGAGGGCATGGAGTGAAGCTTGCTTGATGGGCTTGGGGGGCACGTACTCGAACCGGCATCTCTGCCACGCGTGAGTGCCCGACTTGAACGGGTAGTACCGGGTGCCCAGGCGCGTCCCGTCAGCGTACTCCCCCTCCACGCAGAGCGCATACTCCCTCGGCTTCCCCATCGAGACGCCGTCCGCTCGGCTCCAGCCCTCGGCGAGGATCGGCGTGGCCACCCGCTGGTTGAGCCGGAGGTCGCAGGCCAGCCCGCGCCTGTCTTCCTTCGAGGTGTTGCAGCACCGCGCGCTCAGCCGGCCGCTGTGCCGCACCTGCGAGTCCACCTGGTACCCCTGCCCCGAGGCCCGCCAACCAACGAAGGCTTCGCCTCGGGGTCCCACGGCCTCCAGGTCCCCGTTCGCGATGCCCCACTTCAGGGCTTCCCGCGTCCACAGCGAGGTCTTCACGATGGCGCTCTCGGCGAGACACGGACCCGCCAGCAGAAGAAGCGCTGCTCGGAGCCCAGTCCGCGTCATGCGCCTGCACCCCCGGGACGATGTCGGTCTGCGTGCCCTTGGTTCATCCGCCCAACCACAGCACCTTCACGTCGTTCGGCCGCATGGTCAAGGGCTGCGGCTGCCCGTTCGTCAGGGGCCACGGCTCCCCGCCGAGCACCTCGGTGATCCTGGTAGCTGGGGTGAGTCCGAGGCCCACCGGATCGAGAGAGAGCCGCACCAACTGCCCCTGGTCGCTATCGTTGTACACTGTCAGATAGAGCGGCCTGCCGGGCCTGCCGAACCGCTCCACATAGACCTTGGGGTTGCCCGATCGAGCGTAGGTGATCGGCTCCCAGCCGGCAGCGCTCAGGGCCTTGATGACGGGGAGGTACTTCCTCCAGAGCGGCCGGTCGCGGTTGTACAGCTCGGGGGTGTCCCAGTAGGGCGCGACCTTCCCGCCGAACTTGCTCTGGGCCAGTGAGGGGAAGAGCGCGTAGGCCGCGCAGCGTTTCAGGTAGAGCTCGACTAACTCGGGGGTAACGTCACAGTCCTCTGTGTAGAGGTACAGGATGATCGGGCGTTGGTAGCACAGAACCCGGCGGATGCACTGCGCCCAGTCAGGGTCGGGCGCGAACTTGCCTCCCGCGTCCCAGTGCGCCTCGATGGCGTCCACGTCAACCCAGGGAGCGTTCCAGGGGAACGATTCCATCATTCCGGCGGCCATGACCAGCTTCCCCTGCGGCCACAGGCGTTCGGCCGCCGCCCTGGCGAACTCGAGCTGTGCGAAGGACAGGTACTGGCACACGCGGCTTTCGCTGTCGAAGACGAGCGGAGTGTCGGTGTAGGCGAAGTGCTCCCGCCGGTAGTTCCGCGTACCCGACCAGCAGGGGAAGCAGTCCAGGTAGACGCCCCCGAGCACCGGCCTGACGTCGTTCGGGTCCGGCTCGAAGTCGCCGCACGTCAGCAGGTTCTGACCCCCCGGCTCACCGAGGAACGCATCATCGAGCCAGAGGGTGCCCGTGTGCGGCCGGCGCAGGAGACAGGCGAGGCTCAAGGTGTGCCAGGGCTTGGAGGGGGTGAGCGTCTGCTCCAGGAGCTGCCAGTCGTGGGTGCCGGTCGCGGGTCTGAGCGTGAAGCCCCAGATAGGGCTTCCGTCGGCGGCGTAGGCGTCAACGGTCACCCCGTAATGGACGTCGGGATCGCCTGTCACATTCCCGGCCTTCGCCCACACCCGCGCGGTCAGCGCGCGCGGCTTCGTGTCGTTGACGACGATGGTCTGCCGCGCCAACGCATTCTCCTCGTAGTCCCGGCGAACGAGCCTCATGGCCGCCGAGCCGTTCCTCCCCTCACCGGGCACCAGGCTGTAGCCGTCCTGCCACAGGCGCGCATCGCCGTACATCCGCTCCACGTTCTCCCACGCCCGATGGTGCTGCGACCCGACGACCTTGACCGCCGAGTCGATCTCCCGCAGCAACTCGTAGCCCCTGGCCACTCGGTCCGGCAGCTCGGTTGGCATGCTTGGGCTCGGGTTCAGCAGCAGGGAGTAGCCGTCGCACATGTAGCTGGCCGGGCCGGCCATCAGCTCGCCGTTCTCGTTCTCGCAGACGCACGCTGTCTGTCGCTCACGCTCACAGGTGGAGGTCCGTAGGTGCTCCAGGATGTGCTCCTCCGTTCGCGGCTCGCCGGGATCCAGGCTGCACTCCCAGAACATCATCGGCTCGGCGTACATCAGCTCGTACCACCCATGCTCCGCGCAGAGGTACGAACTCTGACAGCCCTGGATGAACTGGAACCCGAAGTCCTCCGGACGGTCCATCCTCGACCACTGAGTGGTCGCGAACCCCCAGATGCCCTCCTTCTCGTTGTGTCTGGTGAAGCACCGCGGGAACAGCTCGTAGTAGCGCTGCAACGCGCCGCGGAACCCCCACGTCGGATCACACCGGTAGAGGATGAGGCTGAAGCTCGCCTCCGAGGGGAAGCGCTTGGTGTCCGGCGAGAGGCCGAGGTCCACGGCAGCGTAGAGCTCCTTGGAGTCGGCATCATACGCGAACCGCCACAGGCGCGGCACGTCGAGCGGCGCGCCGAGCACGAGGGAGCCCCTCGGCCCGGTGATACATGCGAGCGGCAGGCGAGAGGCGCGCCAATTCGGCCCGACCTGGCAATCGTCCCAGTAGAGGTACTTCCCGCTCGGCTCGATGCGGCGCGCGGTGCGCTGGTCGTCGTGCCAGAGCCAGCCGGTGGCGTCAATCGGGTACGTGAAGTAGAGGGTGATCGCCCGGTCCCGGTTCATCAGGTCGCGCAGCTTGCCGTCGATCCGGAGGCCCTGGCCAATGGAGCGATAGGTTGCGGTCAGGCTGAGGCCCAGTGAGTCGTCCTTCCCCTCGAACGAGTAGGACCCGTCGTCTTGACGCGTAAGCTCCCCCTTCGGCTGGATGAAGTGGGACAGGTCGCCGTCATCGCGCACGAACAGCCCGCCCGGGGCTGGAGTGGCGACGTGCCCTGTGTTCGCATCGAAGGGGAGCACCATGCCGTCGTCGCTCTTGAGGACGGGGCCGGGCTGAGGTGCGGCCCCAGGCGCCGCGGGCGCCACCGGCAAGCCGTCGAACACCGGAGTACCCGCCGGCAGGTCGAGCGACCAGAGCTCGAAGTCGTCGAACCACACAGTGCCCGTGATGCGGATGACGAAGCCCCCGATGGTAACGCTGTTGAGCGGCTTGGTGGGGATCAGGGTCAGTGTGCAGCGTTGCCAGTCGTGGGTACCGTACTTGAAGGGCACGGGATGCGTCACCATCGTCGTTCCATCGGGGTAGATGCCATCCACCCACAGCCAGTACCCGTCCGTGCCCCCCTTCGGACGCGCCACGTTCTCGGCCTTGCTCCAGAGGCTGGCCACGATCGGCGTCGGCACCTGCTGGTTCAGCTCGATCCTGCAGGACAGCCCCCGCAGGTCGTCCGCCGAGGCATTGGCGCACCGAGCGCTGAAGCGGCCGCTGTGCTTCACACGGTCATCGACGTCGTAGCCCTTGTGGTAGTCGGACCAGCCCGCGAAGCGGCCGTTCGCGAGTTGCTCTAATCCCCCGTTGGCCAGGCCCTGCAGTAGGGCTGGCTTGACCCAGAGGGATTCCTTCACTACGGAGCTCTGCGCCATCGCGCAAGGGGGCAGCAGCGCTAGCAGAACGGCCGTCAGTGGCCGCATCTCCCCGTTCCTCCTCATCCCACATCCACCGCCCGGCCCAAGGGGCGACCCGCCGGGTCGTCCCTACTCAGGCTTCCCTCGCCCCTTACCCACCGTCGGCCCTTCGTGCCATTCGCAGGGCTCGCCGCTCGCCCGGCCGTCGTGATCCTCGGCCTCGAACTGGTAGCTCCAGTGGCCTGCGGGGAGCTCGACGCGGGCGCGGTAGAGGCACCCCGTCGCGGGGTCGCCCGAGTGCCGGACGGGACCGAGATCGACCACCCGGTCGAAGGCGCCGTTACGCCGCAGGCGGACCCTTACACAGACAGGGACATCGCCGTCGGGGGCCGATACCCTCACCTCAAAGCGGAAGCGCGTGCCGGGCTTGCCGGAGTCCGGCTCGACCCCATCCTCCTCGAAGCCCGGCGTCCCCGCCCAGGAGAGCACTGGCGAGAGGGAGCAGAGGAACTGGCGGGGCTTGAGGGCCACGTCCGAGATGCGCACCTCATCAATCGAGCCATCGATGCAGAAGCTGCCCGGGGCCCGTCCGGCGAAGAAGCCGCCGATGCCAAGGCCCGGCTGGTAGATCGGGTGCAGCGCCGCCCGCGGTCGGATCCTGGTCTGCATCGATGCCTCCAACTCCTGATTGACATAGAGCCCCATGAAGCCGGTCTCATCGTTCAGCACGCCGGCGACGTGGACTGTCTCAGCGAGGTGGCGGTCGAACGGGGTGCTGATGACGGCACCCGGGTCGCCCCGCACGCGGCCCGGACCATCCACGTGAAAGCAGAGGGTCTCCTGCCGCGGGTTGAGCGACAACACGTACGCGTCCAGGCCCGGCCGGTCGTCGCCCCGGAAGATGATGAAGTTCGCCACCCCGTTCATCTGGAAGCGGCGGATGTTGACGAAGGCCTCGAGCGTGAGGCTCTTGGTGAGCTGCAACTTGGGGTTGTCCGGCACGAAGACCCAGTCATCCCTCCCGATGATCCGCAGGGCGACCTCCCCAAAGGGGGCGATGGCGCGGGTGTAGGCGGGGCCGGTATCGCCCGCCGAGGTGCCGTTGAGCTTGTTCGGCCCGTAGTCGAGCACCGCCTCGACACCGCCCGCGAACTCCTTCCCTACCCCCTCCTCGAAGCGGTACCAGGCGACGGTGCCGGCGAAGGCGGAGGAGGCCAGACCGAGGGCAACGACAGACAGTGCGGCGACAGCGACGCGGCAGCGCAGCCCTCCGTCGAGTGTCCCGGACATCAACCGACCCTCCCTTCTGCTACCACGTTCTACTACGCCTGGCGAAGACGGGGGGTTCTATGAGGCTCCACATCGCGTGGGCGAGTCGCTCCGCGACTCGCGTTGTCAGTCGCGGAGCGACTGACCTACGCGCCAGGCCGCTGGGAAGGAGAAGAGCCGAGGGCGCCGGAAACAAGCCGCGTCTCCCCCACCTTCGCCCGGAGAGCGTTGGCGCGTCCATGGCCCAGGTCGATCAACAACCCTTGACGCGGTCGACACCCCCGGAGGTCGACCGCAGTGCCTGGGTGGGCCTCACCGTCCGCGCGCTTCTGCTGGCGGTGGTGCTGACCCTCCTCTGTGCGCTGTGGGTCGATCAGGCCGAGGTCGTCACCTTCTTCTGTCAGATCACCGAGAGCGTGCCCCCAATCCCCGCGGTGACGGTGATCATCGCCCTCGTGCTGCTGAACCCCTTCCTGCGACGTCTCTGGAAGCGGCTCTCCCTCAAGCGAGGGGAGATCCTCCTCATCTACGCCTTCATGACCATCACGACCACCCTCCCGGGCTGCGGGATCGCGCGGTTCTTCATCAACACGATCCCGGTGCTCTTCTACTTTGACACGCCGGAGAACCGCTTCGCCGAGTACCGGCAGTACCTGCCGAAGTGGATGGTGCCCCACGACACGGAGATCATGCGACAGCTCTATGAGGGATCGCCGGGCGGGCGGGTGCCGTGGGGCGCCTGGTGGTTCCCGCTCACCATGTGGATGGTCTTCTACCTGGCGCTCTTCGTGGCGATGCTCTGCCTGGTGGCGGCGTTGCGGAGGCAGTGGACGGAGCGGGAGAAGCTCACGTACCCGCTGCTCTATCTGCCCCTCGACCTCGCCTCCGAGGAGCAGCCCGCCAGCCTGGTGCCCGAGTTCTTCCGCAACCGGGTGATGTGGGTAGGGTTCGCCATCGCGGCCATCTACAACGTCCTGAACATCATCAACGCTTACAACCCCGCGGTGAAGTGCCTGGGCAAGTACTACGATCTCGGCGCGCTCTTCACCGAGCACCCTTACACCGCTCTCCGCCCGTTGGTGTTCCACTATCGACCCGACATGGTCGGGTTCGGGTACCTGGTGAGCACCGAGGTCGCGATGAGCGTCACGGTGTTCTATCTGCTGTTCAAGCTCGAGTCGCTGGGCGCCGCCGTGGTCGGCAACAACCAGGCGGGCTTCCCGTTCCAGCAGGAGCAGGGGATCGGCGCCTACGTGGCCCTGGCGATCTTCGTGCTGTGGGTAGCGCGGAAGCACCTGGCGGACGTGATCGGGAAGGCCTTCGGCTCGCGGAAAACGGTCCGCGACGACGATGAGCCGATGAGCTACCGGGCGGCCGTCTTCGGGTTCATCGCGGCGACGATCGTCGGCATGGTCTGGACGAGTCGCGCCGGGATGGCTCAGTGGGTGTGGCTGCTCTACTATGCGCTCATCCTCGCGGTGGCGCTGGTCTACGCGCGGGTCAGGGCGGAGGTGGGCGTGCCGCAGATCTGGATGTACCCCTACTACCAGACGTACAAGGTCATCAAGTTCACGCTGGGCTCAGAGCCGCTGCGCGTCGGCGGGAGCTGGCGAACGCTCACCGTGTTCACGACGTTGGTGCCGCTGTCCCGGGGGTACTTCCAGTCGCTCCAGGGCTACCAGACGGAGGCCTTCCGGCTGGCGGAGCTCGGAGGCGTCAAGCCCCGTAGCATGGCGTCGAGCCTGATCGTGGCTCTGGTAGTGGGGATGGCCGTAGCGTGGTGGCTGCACTTGAGGAGCTACTACGAGTACGGCGCCGGGGGCGTGCGGGCGCTGGAGGGCTGGGGCGCCGGGCTCGCCAAGGAGCAGTACACCGAGCTCACGGGCTATGCCGATGCGCCCGGCTTGCGCGACGTGCCGAGAACCCTCGCCGCGGGATTCGGGTTCGCCTTCGCCGCCGCGCTCGCCATCCTCCGAGTGCTGTTCCTGCGCTTCCCCCTGCACCCGCTCGCCTACTGCATGACCAGCTCATACGGCGAGCTGATCTGGGGGAGCTTCCTGCTCGTCTGGGTGGTGAAGGCCACGGTGTTCAAGCTCGGCGGGATGAAAGCATACCGCCGGCTCATCCCCGGCTTCATCGGCCTGGCGTTGGGCCACTTCTTCACCTCGGGGGTCGCCTACGGACTGATCGGGGCCTACGGGGATGAGTCGTTCAGGCGCTACCAGGTGTGGTTCGGCTGATCGCACCTGGCCGCGCGCCAGGAAAGCGCGGCAGTATGTTTGGAGACCCCCCAATGTGGGTAGGCTGCGCTGAAGTAGGAAGACGTTCGCCGGTGAGTAGGGTCCCCTGCCCGATCGCCCCAATGTCTCAAGACCCAGTACGACGTAGCTCAGGTTCCCGGTAAGCCTTGGCGTACAGCCCGCCCCAACACCGATCCTGCCCCGAGCGGGGAATGGAGGAGCGTCGGATGCGAACGATACTGCCTGCCGTGCGTGAAGTGGTCGAGGAAGCCATCGCGTACGCCAAACAGCCGGGGTCGCTGGAGCCGCCACCCCCCGAGCAACTGGCCACGAAGGAGGACGCCATCGCCGCCCTCCGTGCCGGAGTCTGGTGGGCCTGCCATGAGAATCGTTGTCCCAGAGTACCACTCGGGACAAAGCACGTCCAGAAGTCCCGGATCAACACCGCCCCGATCGCGGTGCTCAGCTCCATCCTGATCGCACCGGGGGCGACCAGGGCGGACCTCGTGGCGACGGAGGAGTTCATCATGCCTGCCATCTTTGGGAAGGTGCCGGACTCGGACTCCGTACACTTCTGGACTTCGACACGGATGCAGGGGAAGCACGGGTACACCATCGAGGGCGTGAAGGAGAACCGGCTGGTCTACCACCATCGGTCGTCCTGAGGGCCGACGACGAGGCTCGGGTACCTCGAGCGTTGTACGGCAGGGCGATCCGCTATGAGAGACAGGGAGGGGAGCCGCCATGTTGCCCAGCACCCCAATGATCGACGAGAGGCTGGTCGAGGATACAGCGTTTCGCACGCCCGAGGTCCTCGGGTCACCCACTGTGCGGTGGGTGGCCCGCCAAATGCCCGTCCTCGGTGAGAAGGGCGAGGATCGGGCAGACCTGTTGGGCATCGATGCCGATGGGTTCGTGGTGATCGGCGAGGTCAAGCGGGGAGTCGTCTGGCCGGACGCCCTCACGCAGGCCAGCAGGTACGTGTCGGCCATCCAGCTCGGTTGGTCATCGGGGCCCTGGGGGGCATCGCTCGGGCTGTCGGCCAGCACCGGGCCGCCCGGCTTCCGCATCGCACTGCTGGGCCAGCTCATCGAGCCCTCCACGAGGCTTGCGGCCGAGGGGGCGGACGTGCCAGTGTCCTTCGGTGAGCTGATCGATGAACTCCCGGGCCCCCGGCCGCGGATGCCCGGGCATCCAAAGTACACGCTGTGGCTCAGCCGAGGCACCGCCCCCGCCGTGATCGTCTCGCTGCTGGAGGGGAACCCAGGCATCACCCGCGACGAGCTGGTTGTCCTGTGGCAGGGGGCGAAGAGCGGGGGCAGTGGCGACGAGAAGACGTGCAGGGACAACGTGGACTTCTGGACGGGGAAAGCTAAGGGGAGCCCCAAGTTCCTCGGGGCCTTCGCCGAGCACGCCGGGCCTTGGACGCCCATCGTGTCCGCACGCTACGACGTGAAGGAGGACGACTCGGGAGGGCTGCACCTCGAGTGGGACCCCGGCTGGCCGGGAGGCTAGGGCTCGGGGCGAGCGAAGGGGAAGGGCCGTGAAGACCAGGAGAGCGTCCCACCAATGTCTGGGGGAGGGCCATTCATGTCAGCACAGACCAACATCGATGATGCCATCGGGGAAGGCGATCTGGCGACGGTCAAGGCACTCCTACGTGGTGGGGCCGACGTCAGCCAGGAAGATGGCTCTGACCTGCACTTGACGCCTCTCCATGCTGCGGCTCGTGATGGGCTTCCCGAGATCGCCGAGGCCTTGATCGTCCATGGTGCGGATGTCAACGCCGCAAACCATGACCTGATCCGACCACTCCACCTCTCGGCTCTCAACGGTCATGCGGACGTGGCACAGATCCTCATGGCCCGTGGCGCAGAGATTGCCGTCCCAGACAGCGACGGAGCCACACCGCTGCACTGGGCGGCGGCGAGCGGCCAAGCTGCAGTCGCCGAACTCCTGATCGCCAAGGGAGCGAAGGTGAACGTCAAGGACAGGGACGACGAGACGCCGCTGCACTGCGCAGCCAGGGAGGGACAGGCCGGAGTGGCCGAGCTGCTCGTCGCTCAGGGGGCCCACATCGATGCCCGGACCCGCTACCACGCCACCCCGTTGCACTTCGCAGCCCTCGGGGGACATACCGGAACGGTGGACGGCCTGCTCGCGGCCGGAGCCGACCCCAACGCGGCGAACATCGACCGCGACACTCCGTTGCACTGGGCCGCCGAGGAGGGCCACGCTGAGGCAGCCGAGCGCCTGATAGCGGGCGGCGCCGATGTGACCGCGCGATCCCGGTACTACGGCGACACTCCGCTCGACCTGGCGGCTCAGAAGGGCCATGCCGCCATGGTCGCGCTCCTACTGGCTCACGGGGCACGAGTCGATGACCGGTCCCTTCACGCCGTCACACCCCTGCACTGGGCCGCCCGGAACGGCCACCGCAAGGCCGCTCAGGCGTTGATCGCGGGTGGCGCGGATGTCAACGTCGAGAACGTCGCGGGCGTCACCCCTCTCCACTGGGCATGCCTCAACGGCCACACCGATGTAGCGGAGCTCCTGTTGGACCATGGAGCGCGCCCAGAGCCACGGACGGTCCAGCAGGAGACGCCGACAGTGTGGGCCGCGCGCAACCAACACGCGGAAGCCGTGGCGTTGCTGGCCCGCCGGGGCGCGGCGACGGAGGCTGCAAGCGAACCCGCGGAGCACCCAGCGCGCCCTGGAGACGCCGGTGGTATGTTCGAGCTGGGGACGATGTATACCCGACGGCAAATCCACGACCTCCTCGGTGGCACCATGCAGGGCTACCTTCCGCAGATTCGCGGACGGGTGGTGTGTGGAGCGTTCAAGCGTAGCCTGAACCCCAATGTGCCGGATGTCATCCTGGTCGGCGACGCCCCCAACGTGCGCAAGGGCGCCGAGGTGTTCTGCAAGCAGAAGTACCCAGTGCCGGTCTTCCTCAAGGCAGCCTACAACGACTGGGAGTACATCGGCGACTACCAGGTGGACGGCTGGACGGAGGACCCGGCGGAGATCGCGAAGCACGAAGCCCTATCCGGCCGGCCCTACATCGCGAGGGTGATGTTCCTGAAGCGGATTGCCTGAACGCATCCAGGTTGTGACACTGGCAGCAGACGGCGGCTGCCAGTGGCACAACTGAAGCTCGGCCGGCTGGCTACCGAGGGGGCCGCGCGAGGTTACAAAAGGTTACAGAATCGGGCACTTCGCGCCGCGCGCAGAAGCCCGGAAGGCGCATTCTCCGGGCCGGCGCGGTCTCAGACGGGTGCGGGTGTAACCGGCTCGGCGCCCAGCGGGCGAGCGTGGCACGGGAAGCGGATGTCCGACGTGCCTGGACGCGGGGTGCAGCCGCAGATCGTAGGTAGTTGTCGCACTGGCAGCGGCTGCCAGTGCCACCACGGAAGATGGCTACCTACGGAAAGAAGCCGCACCCCGTCGTCCGGAGGGGCATAGGCGCTAAGTTGGGGCTCTGACGGGTGCCATGAATGGCACCTCTACACAATCGGGCGCGATAAATCGCGCCCCTACGCCACAAAAGAACACAAAACGCCATCAAGTAGGGGCACGATTCATCGTGCCCGATCAAGTAGGGGCGCGGTTCACCGCGCCCGAAACCCTGAGTTAGCGCCAATGCGTCGGGGGGTCTCACCCTCACCCCGACACGTAGGCCTTCAGCACGAACATCGCCGCCACGAAGGCCGTCAGGATCACACCGACGACTGCGAGGTCCCGCTTCTCTCGCGGCGACAGCGAGAACTCGCGGAAGTTGGCGGCGAGGAAGCCGAGGGCGATGAACGGGAGGCCGGGCACCCCGCCCCACGGCAGCACACCCGTGACGGTCAGCACCATCGCCAGCAACACCAGCGGGTAGACGAACCAGAACGTCCGCCTCAGGGGCAAGCCAAAGCGCGCGGCGGCTCCGAAGAAGAAGGCCAGGAAGAAGAAGTCGCCTACCCCCATCGTCGCCAGCAGGGCGAAGTGCGGCGCTTCACCCGGAGCCACTGGCGGCGCCACCCTGGGCACGGCGACCGAGAGCTTGGCCACCAGGTCGGGCACGTTCTGCACCGCGTGGCCCGTGAACCCCCACCCCACCGAGATGACATCCACCGCGGCGGCGACGATCAGCGCGGGTAGAAGGATGTTCCGCTCGCGGAGGATGCGGGACAGGAGCATTCCGAAGAACAGACACGCCGCGAGCAGCGCCACGCTGCGAGCGGGCACGACGAGCGCTGCGTCCCCGAGCGTCTCGATGCCCACCAGCGCCAGCCACGCGCCAAGGGCGATCAGCCCCGCCACGACCTCGCCGCCGACGCTGGTCGGAATGCGCACGCCCTGGTAGATGATCGCAACAGGGAAGTAGACGAACAGCGCGACCTGCAGCACCGTGCCCCAGGCGCCGCCCGGCATGGGGTGCCTGGAGGCGAGCAGCAGCAGTAGCAGGTAGATGACACCCAACGCGAAGGTGGCTCGCGCCGGGATGCTGTCCGACCGTGAGCCGCCACCATCCTCGCCTGTCTGGGGCACTAGCTCGTCCGGCATCAAGTCCGATTCCTCGGCCGCCAGCGCTACAACTGACATGGTTGCTCCTTCCGCCGCCGTCCCGCCGCCGACCACCTCGCCGTCGGTTCATGACCGCTACTTCCGCGCGGCGCGATCCTGGCGGTAGAGACGGAAGTCCTCTCGCGCCTCCCGCGAGCAAGCCCATGGCTCGAAGAGGATGTTCCGGTCTCGGAAGCCGGTCATCGCTCGGAGTCGCGGGACCGTCTGCGGGTCGGCCAGGGCCGCCCGGATCTCCTCTCCGCCCCCAGAGAGGATCTCGCGGCCCGGCCAGTGCCGGAGACGAGGCTCGGGATCAAGGTCGCACAGCCCCGCGACGCCCCCCGCCGTGACCGCACCGAAGTAGATCGTCATCAGGCGCGCGGCGTTGTCCACGCCGGCAAGGCACTGCGGCAGCACATTGCGCCCATGCCGCATCCTTACCATGATCTCCCGGCCAATCCGCCGAGCTTCTTCGTCACCAGCGCGATACGCACTCGCAAACTCGGTCTCGGCCAGCCGCTGGGGATAGCGCACCTCCTCCATGTGATCGATGACGTTGTTCTCGACGGGATCGTGCAGGCGGCGCAGGATGGCCTCCTCCCCCAGGTCCTCTTCCTCGCCGAGCAGGCCGAGCCAGGCGTGACTCACCGCCAGGCCATCCGCGACGCAGTGGGTGAGGTAGGCGGCCTTGAGGGCGGCGCCCAGTTCGTCGCCTGCGGCGATGTCCTCCGCCACACGCCGCGCTCCGTACACCAGCGCGACATCCGACCACGGCCGCTTGTGCCAGAGCCAGTCGCCGGTCTCGTCGGAAAGCGTCGCCATGCGGTTGAGCGGGTCGGCAGTGCCCGCCCGCCACCCGCCATACTCTGCCAGAACCCGCGGCTGCCACGGCGACAGCCGGATGCCGACTTCAAGCAGGAACCAGTGTTCGTTCCAGCAGGACATGGTGTCGGACCTCGGACCTCGGACCTCGGACTCCGGACCTCGGACCTCGGACTTCGGACCTCGGACTTCGGACCTCGGACTTCGGACCTCGGACTTCGGACCTCGGACTTCGGACCTCGGACTTCGGACCTCGGACCTCGGACCTCGGACTTCGGACCTCGGACCTCGGACTTCGGACCTCGGACTTCGGACATCGGACCTCGGACCTCGGACCTCGGACCTCGGACCTCGGACATCGGACATCGGACCTCAGACCCACGGGGGCGGCCGGAGGCGGGCGGGGCCGCGGTGGGGGCGCGCGGTCTGTCGTTGATGTTGGTCCGAAGTCCGAAGTCCGACGTCCGAGGTCTGCCGTTACGCCCCCACTAGCCGCCGGGCGCGGTCGCGGGCTTCGGCGATGATCCTCACCTCGTCGAGCCGGGTGAACTGGCGGTCCTTCATGACCACAACCCCCTCGACGATCGTGTGCCGCACGTCACCGGCGCGAGCGGAGTAGACCAAGTCGGAGACGGTGTGGTGACCCGGCGCCAGGTGCGGCGCGGAGAGGTCGAAGATGGCAATGTCCGCGCGCTTGCCGGGTTCGAGCGTGCCGATGCGATCCGCGAGCCCCAGCGCCGTCGCCGAACCGCGGGTGGCGAGGGCGAGGGCGCTCTCGGCGGTCACGGTCTTCGGGTCGTGCGAGCTGACCTTGTGTAGCAGCGCCGCGAGGCGGACCTCCTCCAGAAGGTCAAGGTTGTTGTTCGAGGCGGCGCCGTCCGTACCGAGGCCCACGATGGCCCCTCTCTCGAGCAGCTTCGGCACCGGCGCCACACCCGACGCGAGCTTCATGTTGCTGCCGGGGCAGTGCACCACCCCCACGCGGCGCGCGGCCAGCAGGTCGATGTCCTCGTCGCTCAGCCACACGCAGTGGGCGGCGTTCACCGGCACCTCGAACAGGCCGAGGTCATCCAGGTGCTTCACCGGCGAGGCGCCATGGGCGGTGATCGACTCCCTAACCTCCAGCTCGGTCTCGGCGAGGTGGATGTGGACCGCGATGCCTTGCTCGGCAGCGCCCTCCGCCACCTTCTGCAGCAGATGGTCCGGGCAGGTGTAGGGAGCATGAGGGCCGAGCATCGGGTGGATGCGCGTGTGGTTCTCCCGCGCCAGGCCGGCGGTGAACTCGAGCGCCTTCCGCAAGTCGTCCTCGGCGCTGGGCAGGAAGCCGAGCAGCACGCCCGAGGGGCAGGCGCGGATGCCTGAGTCGATGGCCGCCTGCGTGCCGGCCTCGAAGTGGTGGTACATGTCGTTGAAGCAGGTCACGCCCCCGCGCATCATCTCCGCCGCGCCGAGCATGACACCCCAGTACACATCCTCCGGCGTGAGCTTCATCTCGATCGGCCAGATCATCTGCTCCAGCCACGGCCGCAGGTCCATGTCGTCCGCCCAGCCGCGCAGAAGGGTCATCGCGCAGTGCGTGTGAGCGTTGATCAGGCCCGGGATCGCCACGCAGCCCGAGGCGTCCAGAACCTCGTCGGGCGGCGTCACCGGGGCGAGAAAGGCCCCCGCGGGGCCCGCATAGGCGATCAGGCCGTCCTCAATGGCGATCAGACCGTCGGGGACTGGCCCCTGTCCCGGAACCATGGTCAGGAGCTGCGCGCCACGAATCTCGAGTCTCGGCATCGGCGGTTCACCCGCTAGCATTGCGAGCCCGGACAGCGGTCCGGGCTCGCAGGTAGTTCGGGGCCTTAGCCCTCACCCCCTTCCCCTCTCCCATTGGGAGAGGGGTCAAGGGGTGAGGCCAGCCTTCACAGTGCTCTCATCGGCTCCAAGGTGATCGTCTGGGCGCGGTCGGGGCCGACGGAGACGGCGCCGAGCGGCGCGCCGGCCATCTCCGCCACGGTGCTCACGTACCGACGCGCGTTCTCGGGCAGCCCATCCCAGCTCGCGCACTCGCTCGTGGGCGCCAGCCAGCCCGGCAGCTCCTCGTAGATCGGCCGGCAGCGCGCGAACCACTCCTGGTTGCTCGGCACGTGCTCCAGGCGTTTCCCACCGAGGTCGTACGCGACGCACACGGGGATTCTCTCGAACACATCGAGCACGTCGAGCAGCGTGACTGCGAGCGCCGTCACACCGTTGATACGCACGGCGGTCCGCAGCACCACCGCGTCGAGCCAACCGCAGCGACGCGGACGGCCGGTCGTCGTGCCATACTCGTACCCGCGCTCGCGGATGAGGTTCCCGTTTTCGTTGTCCTGCTCGGTGACGAACGCCCCGGCACCCACGCGGGTGGTGTAGGCCTTCCCGACACCGACGACGTTGTCAATGGCGGTCGGCCCGACCCCGGCGCCAACACACGCCCCCCCGGCGATCGGGTGCGAGGAGGTCACATACGGGTACGTGCCGTGGTCGAGATCCAGGAACGTGCCCTGAGCGCCCTCGAAGACCACGTTCGCCCCGCGGTCCATCTGCTCGTAGAGCAGCGCCCGCGCATCGACTACGAGGTCCCGGAAGCGCGGCACCACTGCCAGCACCGGCTCGACGACCTCCTCGACGGTCATCGGTTGAGCGCCATAGCAGTGCTCGAACAGCTTGTTCTTCAGCTCAAGCTGCGCGCTCACTCGCTTGACGAGGGTGTCCCGGTCGAGCAGGTCCCACACCCGCACGCTGATCGGCATGCGCGCGGTCTTGTCGCAGTAGGCCGGCCCGATCCCGCGACCGGTGGTGCCGATTCTGCCGCTGCCGCGCGCGGCCTCCTGGGCCTCGTCCAGGCGAATGTGATACGGCATGATGACGTGAGCGTTGCCGCTGATCCGCAGGTTGCGGCACGAGACGCCGTGCGCTTCGAGATCGTCCATCTCGCCGACGAGCACCACGGGATCGACCAGCGTGCCGTCGCCCATGACGCACAGGCACTTGTCGCGCATGATGCCGGACGGAATCAGGTGCAGCTTGAGGTGCTTGTCGCCGGCCTTGACGGTGTGCCCGGCGTTGTTGCCGCCCTGATACCGCATGACGACATCGGCCTTCTCCGCAAGCAGATCGGTGATCTTCCCCTTCCCCTCATCACCCCACTGCAATCCCACAACCACGGTGTTGCCCACGTCACTCTCCCCTTTCCACAGACACAAAAAAGGCTCAAGCGGAGGGGGACCTCACTTGAGCCATACAGAGCCAACTAGCTCTGGACTACGTCCCGATGCTTGATTATACGACCGGGAGGGGAGGACGTCAAGGGTCTTTTGGCAAGGGGGACCGCAGATCGTGGACAGCCGGCCCCTGATAGCAGTGGCACTGGCAGCGGCTGCCAGTGCCACGTCAAGAGACGGCTGCCGACAGCACAAAGCCGCACCCCTGGCAGGGGGGCACAAGCGCCGCCTACAGCCAAGCAGTCGCCCAGGCCCGGGGGCGCCCCCCCGGGCCCGGGCGCGCGTCCGGCCTAGCGCTGGCGTCAGTGCGTCAGTCTCAACCCGGTCACCGCCGCGCTCCGACTCCCATCGGCCGCGCGGGCCTCGATCCTGACCAGGTACTGACCTGAAGGCGCCCGCACACCCATCTCGGTCATGCCGTTCCACCACCACCCGTTGGTCCCCGCCTGCACCGCATCTTCCACTCTGTGGACCCGAACCACCCGGCCGGCCATGTTGAGAACCGAGACCGTGACGTCGGCGGGAGCCGTCAGAGAAAACACGATCTCAGCCCCCGTGCGTGCCGGGGCGGCGACCGCAGAGGTCACCCGGACATTCCCGCCACCGAAGCCTGTTGGGTGTGCCGGCCTGACCCGCCACATGTCGCCTCTCAGCCCGTTCACGTCGTAGCCACCGAGGAGGTAGACCCAGTCACCGACGTGCTGCTCGGCGAGGCAGTTGCGCCCCTCCGGGAGCGGCGCCGCGGTCTGCCACGATGCCCGCCACCACGGCAGCTTGAGGACCTGGTCCGTGACGTAGTTGTAGCCGCCCCCGAAGATGTACACGTTGCCGTAGAACTGGGCCGCGGCCACATTCGTCAGCGGCGTCTGCAGGTCAAGATCGCTCCTGTGGCACCACCGGTCGGTGCGGGTGTCGTAGACCTCAACGTTCGCGATCGACTGACCAGTGTGGCCGCCAATGCACCAGATCTTGCTATCGATGGCCACGGTCCCGAATCCGGAGCTAGCCGTCGGCTTGTCGCGTCCGCGGCGCCATCCCCGCTCCGGATGCTTGGTGTCGAAGATGAAGACCTCCGCGTGCTGGGTCCACTGCGAGTAGCCACCGATCGAGTAGATCCGCCCGCCTACGGTGACGCACGACTCGGGGCCGAACGTGTTCACGATGGGGAGATCGGACGCCGACCGCCAGTGGTGGCTCACGGTGCTGTAGACCTCGACTGTGCTGAGCTCCTGCCAGGGCGGTCCAGGGTTGTACCCGCCGATCACGTAGATATCGGCCCCCACCGCGGTGCAGGTAGCGCCCCCCCGAGCGGTGGGTGCTGCGTCACCGCTAGCCCAGCTGTCTGTGGCGACGTCGTAGACCTGGACTGCGTTCGTGGCGCCGGCGCCCGCCGGGATGCCGCCGATCGCGTAGATCGACCTGCCGACCGAGGCTATGGCAGCGCCCTGCACCACAGCGGGCATGGACGCGCGAACTTGGTAGACAAGCGGCACGGCCGATAGGCCGGCTGCGGCGTCAGCCGCGTACCTCACCTCCGACGCACCCGTGAGGCCCGGAACGAATACTGCTGTCAGCACCACCACCACGACGCTGGTGACCACTGCCTCAACCGAGGCGGGGAACGGCCTGCGGCGGTCTGTCGCCATCTTACCTTCCTCCATTTGTGGGCGGTCTCCGACCGACGGCTAGACGGTAGAGCCATCCGGCAAGAAGGCGGAGGACGACCGCCCCCGAGATGCAGACAGACAGAAAGCCTGCCAGCCGAACCGGGCCGACGGCCAGTCGCGACAGCGGCCAGAAGCTCGGCACATCCGCGAAAGTCGGGGGCCAAGGAACACACGCATGGACCGTGTGCGCGAGGGCGAGAGCCAGCAGAGCGCACTGCCCCAGGTAGAGGACGAGAGCCCCGATCGCCGCGGCTGTCGTCCACCACTCAGTCGAAGCCCGTCGCAGGTCCTCGCGGACACCCACCCACCACAAGGCCTGCCCCCCCAAGGCGCCCCCGGTGCCGAACACATCCTCGTACTCGTCGAGCGCCTTCCGCACGGCTGCGACGAGTCGCGCGCACTCGGCGCAGCGGGCGAGGTGCGCCTCGAGGTACTTGGCCTGTCCCCCCAACCGGCCATTCGTCGCGAAGGCCGCCACCTCAAGGTCGGTGAGGTGAGGCGTCTCCGGCGGGGTCTCGGGAGCCTCGTGCGCCCGCATGGCTCGGGCCAGCCAACTGATCCGGGCCACCTGGGTCCGACACGTCGGGCAGCGCTGGATGTGGCTGATGACCCTCGCCTGCTGGAACCCATCAAGCTCCTCCCCCACGAGGGCAACGACTCGGTCCATCTGCGGGCACTGGTCCATCGCCGTCCGCCTTCAAGAGGGCCCAATACGCCCAGCGCGCGAGTGTTACGTGAGATGGCTGCGGGCTGTCGTCGGACTCGCCCTGCCACGCGAGGTCCGGGGTCGCCCGACCCACAGCCACAACGCCACCGACACGTGCGGGTCAGGAGACCCGCGGGCACGAACGGCATCCGGAACGTCGGCGGTCGTCACGACAGGGGGAACACGGCCTCGCCGTGTGCGTCGAGCAGCCGCTCCAGGCGACGCAACGCATCGAAGACGGCTTTCCGTGCAGCGCCGTGGGAGAGGCCGAGGACGCGGGAGATCGACACGGCGTCGAGGTCCTCGAAGAACCGGAGGCGGATGAGGAGCTGGTCCCGGTCCGAGAGCTGCTCGACCGCGCGGCGGACCAGCTCGGCCCGCTCGGCGGACTCGAGGTGGTGGTGAGGGGCATCCGAAGGGGGCGCGACCGTCTCGGGTATGACGCCGTCCTCGAGCGGGTCGCGGGCCTCGGGAAGGCTCTTCGCGACTCGACCCGGCAGCCGCGACCGCTCCTGGGCGAAGCGGATGCCGCGGCGCGAGGCGATCGTCGTCAGGTAGGCGGCGAAGGGGGCGATCGGTCGCCAGTCCTGGAGGGCCTTCTTCTGTCGGTCGAGGAGACGGGCGATGACCTCCTGGGTGAGGTCCTCCTGGTCCTCGCGGGTCTCGCCGAACCGCTTCGCCGTCAGGCGGAGCAGCGGACGGTGGCGCTCAACCAGCGCGCAGAACGCGGGGTCGCTGCACTGGGCGGCGAGCTTGACGAGGGCAAGTTCCGAGTCGGGGAGACGCAATCCCGATCTGGCCTCCTCTCGTGCGCCGGCAGGGCGCAACAGGAGCAGTTGTTCGTTGGGCCGCCGCGGAATCCTCCCACTGAGCTGTGAACTCGCAGGCGGCCCGAGCCGTTTGAGGGAATGATGCTCTCGTCGCACCGATCGGGAGGCCCCGACATGAGACGCCTCGCCTTCGTTCTCCCGCTCACCGGGCTGCTCGCCATGGGATGCGCCTGGGCCCAACCGGGCGATCCCGTCGCCATCGCCACCGCCCTCAGCCGCGCCTTTGCGCAGGCCGCAGGGAAGGTCAGCCCGGCGGTGGCGAACATCAGCACCACCACGGTGATACCGGGGCGCGAGCTGCCCATGTCCCGGTGGTTCGAGGACTTCTTCGGGCCGGGCGGGTTCACCACGCCCCCGCAAGAGATTCACAGCCTTGGGTCGGGCATCGTCATCCGCGCCGATGGCTATATCGCAACGAACTACCACGTGGTGAAGGATGCGCAGAGCATCGTGGTCGCGCTCGGGCAGGATACCGAGATGGAGGCCACTGTGCGCGGCACGGACCCGTGCGCCGATCTCGCCGTGGTCAAGGTGAACGCGACCGGGCTGTCGGCGATCACCTGGGGCGACTCCGATCAGCTCCAGGTCGGCGAGTGGGTCATCGCGGTCGGCTCGCCGCTTGGGCTGCAGCACTCGGTGAGCGCGGGGATCGTGAGCGCCAAGGGTCGGCGGGATGTGGGTATCTGCACCTACGAGGACTTCATCCAGACCGACTGCACCATCAACCCCGGCAACTCCGGCGGCGCGCTGGCGAACCTGCAGGGGCAGGTGGTCGGGATCCCGACCGCCATCTTCAGTGAGAGCGGCGGCTCGGAGGGCGTCGGCTTCGCGATCCCGGCCAACGTGGCCGCGGCAATCACGAAGACGCTCATCGAGCAGGGCCGCTACCCTCGCGGCTGGGTCGGGATCATCACCGCGCCGGTCAATCGCCGACGCGCGGAGATCGCGGGGCTGCGGGAGGGCGTGGGGCTGCTCGTGCAGACCCTCTACCGCGATTCCCCTGCGTTCGGGGCGGGCATCCTGCCGGGCGACATCATCGTGAAGTGCAACGGGGCCGACGCCACGGGCCTCAGCGTCCTCGTGCGCGCCGTCGCGTCGGTGGGCACGAAGGGGACGCTCCGGCTCGAGTACATGCGCCTGTCGCGTCAGGGAGGGCAAGTCGGCGCGACCCAAGGCACGGCGCAGGTGTCCATCGTGCCCCAGCCAGTGGGCGAAGACGGCCGGACACCGCAGGGGATCTGAGCCGTTCCTGGGAGCGCCGGCGTCTCGCCGGCCTCGCTGCGACGGCCGCAGCCGTGGACAGCTGTGCCACAACGTCAACAGCAACACCACTTGCCACAGCAGCCGGCTGGAAGCCGGCGCTCCCGGGACACGGCACGACTTCTGCAACTGCCTGGGGTGATAGGAACCGAGCCATGACTGTGATCGACTCGCACGTTCATGTCGGGCGAAACCACGCGCGGTGGGAGGAGACGCGGCCGGGGCTCGAGGCCCTGGGTATCGAGTCGGCCGTACTCGCGGCCGATCCCGAGGCGTACAACATCGACGGCGACGCCGCGCTGCCGGGCGACCTCTCGGGGCCCGGAGGTCCCTATGGGCTGTGGTACATCGGAGGCAACCCCTTCGGCGGCATCCGGCGAGGGCCGGCGCGGTTGCCGAGGGACTTGAGCGACTTCCAGGGAGTGGAGTGGCATTGCTACTTCTCTCAGGGGTTCGATTACGGTGGATCGGATGAGCTGGCCGCGGCGGCGGCCGTGAGCCTGTTGGAGTCGGAGGCGGCACGACCGGCGCTCGAGGCGCTGGAGGCCGTCGTGGCCGCCCGGCTGCCGGTGCGCGTGACGGAGGCCCTGCCGGTGACTTTGGCGCTCATCGAGCGGCACCCCGAGGCGACCTGGGTCATCCCCCACATGGGGCTGTGCAATGGGGGGACGGCGCGGGTGATGAACGCCCTGGCCGGGAGCCCGCGGGTGCTCTTCGATACGAGCATCGTCGAGCTGAACGAGGCGCTGGTCCGCCGGGTCGGCGCGGAGAGAGTCCTCTTCGGGTCCGACGCGCCGATGGGAGATGCGGGGTGGTCTCTCCGGGGCGTGCGGGGCCTCGATCTCCCTCCGGGGCAGATTGCCGCGCTACTGGGCGAGAACGCACGGAAGCTGTTTGGGCGCGGGTGAACGCCGATGAGCGCCGACACGACAAGGAACCAACATGGCTGGGAGCGCCGACGGCCTCGTCCGCTGAGGTGGGCCACGCCGTTGCCCCTCCCCGCGCCGGCGGCGGCACTGGCGGTTCTGGTCGCCGCGGGCCTGTTCCATGGCTGTCGGTCCTCCCGCGCGGACCCACCACAGCACCCGAAGACGGTCACGATCCCCACCGCGTTGCAGAACCTCTCCCCGGAGCAAGCAGAGCAGCGCCTGCGCAACCTTGGACTGCGGACTCGACGCGAGCACCGCGACCAGCCCGGATACCCGGGCGGCGCGCTTCTCCGCCTCGAGCCACCGGCAGGCAGCAGGGTCCCTCCGGGCAGCGAGGTCCTCCTGGCCATGGCTGGGCCGCCGGTGCCGACTGGCGGCGGCCTCATCGCCTGGACGACGGACGTCGGGCCGGATGCCCCGGCCGACATTGCGGCGAGAATGCTCGACCTGCTCCGGGCACAAGGGATCCGGGTGACGTTCTTCGTCTGCGGCGCTTGGGCGTACCGGCACCCGGACGTCCTCCGCCGTATGGCGGCCGAAGGTCATCACATCGGCAACCATACCTACCACCACTACCATCTGCCCCGGCTGCCGACCGAGCGGATCACCGCAGAGATTCGGGGATCGGAGGACGTGGTGGTGCGGCTAGTGGGGTTGGAGCCGATGCTCCCCATGGTGTTCCGGCCACCGTATGGGGAGGAAGACAGCCGCGTGCGGGCCGCCATCGAGAGCCTCGGTTACCGAGACATCCTGTGGGACATCGACCCGATCGACTGGGACACCAGGCGCACGGCCGACACGATTGCCTCGTTCGTCCTGCAGCGCGCGAAACCGGGCCGCATCGTGCTCACGCATGTGGAGCCGCACACGCTGGAGGCGCTGCCCGCCATCTTCGCGGGCTTGCGGGAACGAGGACTCACACCGGCGCCGGTGCCGGCTGTGCTCGGGCATCCCCGCGCCGAGGGCTCGGCCCGGCGTGCGGAGTGACCTCAGGGAGCCCGAGCGGCCTTGACCGCCTCCACGAACCTCCTCGCCAGGTCCGTCAGCGTTGCCCAGTCGCCGGTGTCCATCGCCTCTCTCGGCATCATCGTGCTGCCGACGCAGAGCGCGGCTGCCCCGGCCTTGATGAAGGCGCCGGCGGTGTCGAGGTCCACACCACCCGTGGGCACGAGCTTCACCTGGGGCAGGGGGGCGAGGATGTCCCTGAGGTAGGTCGGGCCGAGTTGGCCCGCGGGGAAGACCTTGACGAGGTCCGCCCCGGCGCGCCACGCTGTCAGGATCTCTGTCGGCGTGAAGGCGCCCGGGATGACCGGCTTGCTGTAGGTGCGGCACATCTCGATCATGCCGAGATCGAGGCACGGGCCGACCACGAACTCGGCCCCGGCGAGGATGGCCGCCCGGGCGGTCTCGGCGTCGAGGACGGAGCCGACGCCGATGACCACCTCCTCGCCGAACCGCCTCGAGGTCTCCGCGATGACCTGGAGCGCGTCCGGAGTGGTCATCGTGACCTCGATGCACTCGACCCCGCCCGCCTTGATCGCCTCCGCGACCTCGACCAGGTGCGCGGAGCTCTTGGCGCGGATGACGGCCGTGATACCCGACTCCAGGATGCGACCCAGCGTCGTTGCCTTGTCGGTCATGGGTGCCTCCACCGACGCCTCACCCCTGGCCCCTCTCCCATCGGGAGAGGGGTTGGGGTGAGGCAGCCGGCTAGCGTTGTATCTTGTACTTGAGCGCGTCATGCTGGGACTTCATGACCTTCTCGGTCTCATCGCGGTCCGCCCAGTTGAGGTCGCCGGGGATGGTGTGCTTGAGGGCGCTGTAGGCATCGCCCCAGCGGAGCGCCGCATCCCAGCTCCCGTCGGTCAGCCAGCCGTAGATGCAACCGGCGGAGAAAGCGTCCCCGCCGCCCACGCGGTCGACCTGCTCCAGCTCGTAGGTCACGTCCTCGTAGAGGCGGTCGGCGAAGATGATGCTCGTCCAGCCGCCGGTGAGGACGGTGTCGATGCGGCGGAGGGTGATCGCCACGGCTTGCAGCCCGAAGCGGCCCTTCAGCGCCTCCGCGATCTTGGGCGCTGCACCCGTCTCCTCGAAGACGACCCAGGCATCGTCCTCTGTCGTGATGAGCAGATCGACCATCTCCATGTAGGGCGTCTGGCACGCGCAGGCTTCCTGCACAGTCCAGAGCTTGCTGCGGAAGTTGAGGTCGTAGCTCACGAAGCAACCGGCGGCCTTGGCGGCTTTGAGGGCTTCCTCGGTGGTGGCGGCCGCGGTCTTGCTGAGCGCGGGTGTGATTCCGCTGACATGGAAGGCCTTCGCACCCTCGAAGGCCGCCGGCCAGTCGACCATGCCCGGCTCGATCTTGCTGATGGCCGATCCCGCGCGGTCGTAGATGACGTTGGAGGCCCGGGGCGAGGCGCCCTGCTCGAGGAAGTAGAGACCGACGCGGTCGGCCTTGGCCCAGACGATGTGTGAGGTGTCGACGCCCTGCTCGCGGGCCTTGTTGCGGACCATCCGCCCGAGCGGGTTGTCCGTCATGCGCGAGACCCAGGCGGCCTTCAGCCCCAGGCGCGCGCAGCCCACGGCGACGTTCAGCTCCCCGCCGCCGACCTTCACATCCAGTTCGCCGGTCTGCTCGAGCCGCTGGAAGCCCGGCGGCATCAGCCGGATCATCGCTTCGCCGAAGCAAACGACATCGGTCACAGGTGCCGACCTCCTCACGCCGCGCTGGACAGGCATCCCTGCCTGTCATGTCGCAGGGATGCAACGACGTGACAGGCAGGGATGCCTGTCCTACGCGGCGGCTTGAGGGGATTCGCGTTCGGGGCCCGGTTGCCCTTGTCGCGGTCAGGCGGGGTTCCCGGTCAGGCAGTGCGGCAGCAGCTCTGCCAGAGTCAGCAGGTCGAGCTGGTTGTGGCGGATGATCGACTCCAGCAGGCCCGCATCGCGGCTGCGGACGAAGTCCCGGTAGCGTTGGGGAATCTCGGAGGCGGGGATGTCGTCGCCGCGATCACGGCCGCAGATATGGCGCTCCAGGGTCTCGAGCCTGCAGTCCGGCACCGTGCCGCGGAACCGCCGGCGGGCGAGGGGCAACAGGTCGGTATGCCCGGCGTCGAGCGCGAATTCGACGGCGTGGTAGATGGCGCGGTCGGACAGGTAGGGCAGGTCGAAGCTCGCTCCATTGTACGTGAACAGCGTGCGGCAGCCGCGGAGGGTCCGAACGCTCTCCTGGATCAGCGCGGCCTCCTCGGGGTAGTCGCGGGCCAGGATCTGCGTCAGCGATAGCTCCCCTCTGTGTACCTGCAGGATCCCCACCAGGAAGACGGGCAGCGCTGACAGGCCCATCGTCTCGATGTCGAGGAAGGCGATGGGGTCCGAGTGGGTGAGTCCCAGGGCTTCGGGCGACCTCCCAACGAGGGCTTCGGCGACGGCTTCCGCCCACTCGGACACGGTCGCGACGTGCGGCCGCATGACGTAGCAAACGCCCGATGGCGCCGTGCGCACCTCGCCCGGCAGGAGGTCCCCGAGATCGACCGGCGAGCCGGTGAGGGCAACGCAAGAGGTCGGTTCGGCACCCTCGGGCGCGAGCTGGCTGACAGCTTCCTGCCCGCGGTCCTGCTGCGCGGCGAGGCGCGCCCGCAGGCGGTCGCGAATGCGGCCGGGCAGCCGGCCTCCCTCGCCGGGCTGACGGGTGGCGGCCGGGGCCTCGGGCGACGCGGGGATGGCCGTCGCCGGGAGCGCGGGCGTCTCGCCCGCCTCGTCGTCGGCGTCCGCGGAGCGGCGTAGAGCGGCGAGTCTGCGGCGCGTCTCGCGCGAGAAGGGCACGGGAGGCTACTCCGAAGCGAGGCTCGCGAGGTCGTCGGCGGCGGCCCGTTCCAGGTCCATGGCCTCGCGGACGATCCGGGCCGACTCCCCGGCGGCGCGGGTGTACTCCGGCTGAGACGTGCCGACCTGGGCCCCCTCGGGCACCCGAGGGAAAGCCTGCTGTAGTTGGGCGAGCGTCTCGTCGAGGCGACGGTAGGCGTCACCGGCCGAGCCGCCGAGGAAGGCCGCTGCCGCCTGCCGAGCCCGGCGCTGGACCGACAGCGGCTCGCCGCCCCAGGCGGCGAGGTCGCCGGCATCGGGGGCAAGCATGCCGCTGGCATGGGCCTGCAGGTCCTCCGCGAGAGCCTGGTAGGCCGGAAGGCCTGCCGGCGCACCGAAGACCGAGGTGCGCTGCAGCAGGGCGCGGCCCCTCGCCGCGGCGCCCCGCACGAGGTCCGCTTGCTGTGGCTTCGACTGCTGCGGGCCGAGCGAGAACTGGTAGAAGGGCAAGAGCGCCCCCGATCCCTGGCTGGCGGCTTCCTTCCACCGACGAGCGAACTCGTCGAACCTCTCCGCCCGCTTGCCCGCCGCACCCGGGCGCAGGTAGGTGAACTGGCTGGCCTTCTTGTCGTAGCCGATGACGATGACCCACCCATAGGGCGAGTAGGGCACCGCAGCCGGGCGGTTCAGGTCCAGAGCCTGGCAGAGGCTGAGCATCGCCTCCTCGGGCGTGCCGCTGGAGCCCTGCAGAGCGGCATACCCGTAGGCCGCGGCCACGGTCTCGAAGGGGTTGGCGGCGAAGACGGCGGCGCCCGTCTGTCGGTTGTTCCGATCGTACACGAACTGGAAGGCGGCTCCCGAGACGGCCAGCAGCGTGTCCAGGTCGGCATCCGTTCCACGGTGGCGGAGGAGGGAGCGCAGCGCCGCCAGAGTGAGAAGCTGGATTCCCCCCCCGCTGCCCTCGGTCATCGGCGGCACGCCGGAGATGAGCTTGGGCGGCGGCACGGCCGTGGGCGGTGGCCTCTTCCCCGCCTCGGCACGCTGCACCCCGAAGTAGATCCACCCAATCCGCTGCTTGGCCTCCACGGCGCTCGTCGAGTCGGGGTACTTCTTGATGACCGCCTCGAGCTGCTTGATCGCGACGGCGGGGTTCCTGTCGAGGGTCTCGGCCGCGCGAGCCAGGATGAGCTGCGCCTGAGCACACTGCCGCGATTGGTCGGGATAGCGCTTCAGGATCTCCTGGCAGGCTTGCTTCACCTCCGGGTTGCGGGCCTCCAGGAGGGCGAGCGCCAGCTCGACCCGGGCCCGGGCGCATGTCCGGGGGTTGTCCGAGTGATCGTTTTCGAGACGAGCCACCGCCGCGCGGACCATGGCGACGTTCTTCAGCTCGGTCCGGCTTAGGTAGGCGACCCAGAGCAGCGCGTCGTCGGCGAAGGTTGACCTCGGGTGCTGCTGGGCGAGGTGTTCGTAATAGAGCAGCGCGCGCTTCGGATCGCCGAGCGGCACACGGTAGAGGTAGCCGAGCTTGAACAGGGCCTCCCCTGCCAGCGGATGCCTCGGGTCGGCCTTGACGACCTGCTCGTACTCCTGGGCTGCGAGCTGGGGCTTGTCCTCGGCCATGAAGAGGCTGGCGCGACGGTAGGCCTTGTCGGCCTTGCTGCGGCACCCGCCCACCAGCAGCGTCCCCGCTGCGAGCCCGGCCAGAGCCAGAGAAAGCAACCGGTTGTGAACGTCACGCCAGCGAGTCACAGATTCGCGATCTCCTCGAGCACCAGCGCGATGCGCAGCAGGTCCTGCCGGGCATCGCCCGGGGCCCGATCGGCTTGCTCCAGCGCGAAGTCGTCAAGACCGAGGGCCTCCACACGCTGGCGCAGATCGGCAAGCTGCGCGCTTCGGAGGCTGGCCGGGGCGTTCGACAGCTCCTCCAGCACGAGGCCGATCTGCTCGTACTGGCGGGCCTCGGCGGGCTCCCTGTCGGTGACCACAAAGGGTGGCGAGACACAGTCCCGGAAGCGGGTGACCATATCGCCGGCGACGACTTCGTGCCGCAGTGTCCGTGCCGCGATGTCCGCCGCCGTGGGACGCATTGCCGCATGATGGGCGACGAGGAGGCCTACCAGGAGCGCCAGCGCAAGGCCGCCCGGCAGGATGGCCCTTTCGCGTCGGCGGGCCCGGCGGTCGACCGTCTCCTGTGCCAGTCGCTCACCGTAGTTCGCCAGTGACTCCTCGATGGCCCTCATGGCCCCCGAAGGCGCCTCCAGCGCCTCGCCTCTGGCTGCCATCTGGGCGGCCGAGTTGACCGCGCGTCGCACCGCGTCCGGCGGCAGTGACTCGGCCAGCCGAGCCCCGCACACGCTGAGGAGCAGCCCGGCCAGGTCCGGCGAGCGGCGCGCCGTGCCGAGCGACCGCAGGATGTGGTTCCACGCATCGGCGAAGCGCTCGGAGGCCTCCGGCTCGTTCTGGCTGGCCAGCGCGCAGGCAGCCCAGAGAACCGACGAGTAGCGATGGAGCATCCCACGCAGGGCCTCGAGGTCCCCGCGTCGGGCCATGGCCAAGAGCGCCCGTTCGGCGCGGCTGTCGGAGGCGAAGTCGCCGGTCATGCCGTCGGCCTCTTGGCCTACTTGCCTGGCGGCTTGGTGGGCTGCTTGGGTTCGACGAACAGCGAGTCGCTGAGACCCGTGTTGACCGTGTAGTTCGCGAAGGTCACGATGAGTTGCGCGCCGGGCTTCCCGTCCCGCTTCGGCGCCGTCGGCATCCTGCACTGGATGCGCGAGGGCATCCAGTAGCGGCTGCCCACCAGAACGTGCGTCCAGTACATCGTGGCCATCTGCTTCGCACCCTCGTAGAGATCCATCCGCTCGATCGTCCAGCGGCGCCCGTTGACGGTGACGAGAACCCGCGGCGGGCCGGCCGGGGGAGGCGGCTGGCGGAAGCGGTGGGGAGAGCCATCCGCGCCGGACCGAGGGGGCCGTGGGGGCGCCGGCTGCTCCTTCGGGATGAGCTTGAGCGTGTACATAGGGGTGCCGCCGGCATCCTTCACCCCGAGCAGGACCGTCTGCGCGCCCTTCTCAATGTACTTCGCCAGGTTGCCGAACGTCAACATGTCCCGGCGGACGATGACGATGCTGCGGCTCTCGATGTGAACCTTGTCGGGGCGCTTGAAGTAGACCTTGAACTCCGGCATCTGCTCGGGCGCGCCCTGGACGTCCGCGCTGACGCGAACCTGGGCGGTGTAATCCTTGACCTCCTGGCTGAGGTCGAGCACCCGGTGGAGGATGGCCGAGGCGGAGGGCGTTGCGCCTCCCGTGGCCTGGCCGTGGGCCACCGACTGGCAGACGCCCACCAGGGCCAAGAGCAGGAGGGTAGCGGTCGCCGTGTAGGGGCGCGGTTCACCGCGCCCAGTCCGCGTAGGGGCGCCACTCATGGCGCCCAGAGCTCGGCATCGCGGACCCCCGTCGAGTCGGTGGGTTCTCAGCATCGGATCTCCCTGCGTGACAGGATGACGATGGCGCCGATCAGGGACACCACGGCGTAGCCGGCAACCCACAGAATCGCGCCATGGATCTGGGTCCAGTTGACCTGATTGTCGAAGATGTGCTCGAACCGAGCCATCTGCGTGGTCAACAGGTAGGGGCGAATGTGCTCGAAGGCGTCTAGGGGGATGACGCCGACCATCCCGCTGATGAGAAGGAACGATACGGTCACCCCGGCCGCCGTGGCCCCCCGCGAGACCGCCGCCGATACGCAGAGGGCGATGGAAGCCACGGCGATCATCGCTAGTCCCTGCAGCGCGAAGGCGGCAGCCAGATCGCGCAGGGCCTGAAGCTCCGGCACGATCTGGAGGCCGCTCCGGGGATCCACCCAGACCAGGTCGCCCGACCCCAGGAACATGTAGCCGAGACCCAGCCCGGCGAGGCCCAGGAACAGCGTTAGGGAGAAGGCGTGCACCCCGCCCACCACCCACTTCGCCAGCACCACGTACGCGCGGCGCACGGGCCGGGTGAGCAGCGTGCGCAGGGTGCCCGAGGAGTACTCGGTCGCAATCCCCCCGCCGGCCGCCATGGCAACCAGCGAAGCGACGAACACGTAGACCGGCAGCCTCGCCTCGAGGATCAGACGCGGCACCAGAACCGCGCTCACGATCTTGCCGGCAATGATGAAGTCATCTCCCAACTCCCTCTGCAGCGCCTGCTTGGACAAGCGCTCCGAGGCCTGTCCCTGCTCGAAGGCTCCCCACACGAGAAGCCCCGCCAGCGCGAGGAGGAGGACAAACCCCACGTAGGTGTTCCAGCGCAGGTAGAACTTGGCGAACTCAGCGCGCAGGCTTGCCAGCATGCTCTTGCTCCGCCATCAGCGTCAGGTAGATCTCCTCCAGCGTTGAGCGGGCCGGCGAAAGCGCCGACACCCTCAAGCCCGCCGACACCAGCTCCCGGTTGAGGTCGGCGGCCGAGTCGCCGGTGAGCGTCACCCGCAGCTGGCCGTTCACCATCTCCGCCCGGGACACGTATGGCAGCTGCTGCGCGACGCCCGCCGCTGCGACCGGGTCGTTCACGGTGACCTCCACCTCGGACTGTTTCCTCGACAGCAGCTCCTCCACCGTCCCCTGCTTCACGATGCGCCCGTTGGAGACCACGCACACGTCCGTGCAGATCAGCTCCACCTCGTGGAGAAGGTGGCTGGACAGGAAGATGGTGATCCCCTCTTCGTCGCGAAGGTGGCGCATCAACTCGCGGACCTCGGCCAGGCCCTTGGGATCGAGGCCGGTGGCGGGCTCGTCGAGGATGACCAGCTCGGGCTTGGGGAGAAGCGCCTGCGCGATGCCCAGCCGCTGGCGCATCCCGTGCGAGTAGGCGCCGACCTGGTCGCGCTGGCGGTCCGCCAGGCCCACAAGCTCTAGCACACGGTCGATCCGGCCTCGCTCGCAGCTGCCCGACAGGCGGGAGAGCATCTCCAGGTTCCGCCGCCCCGAGAGGTGATCGTAGAACGCCGGTGATTCGGCCAGGGCGCCGACGCGAGCCGCGACGCGCAGCCGATCCTGTGGCACCCGTGCCCCGAGGACCCAGGCCTCTCCTCCACTCGGCCGCAGGAGACCGAGCAGCACGCGAATGGTGGTGCTCTTGCCCGCGCCGTTTGGCCCCAGGAAGCCGAAGATCTGCCCCCGGCCCACCTCCAGATCGAGACCATCTACCGCCAGCCGCTTCCCGTAGCGCTTGGTGAGACCACAGGTCTTGATGACAGGGTCCATGGTCAGTTGTTGCTCCGGTCACGTGCCGGGCCCGGAGACCCGACCTATGCCTTGGCCTCGGCGGTCCGCGCCGGGCATTATAGCACGAACCCGCACGTCGGGCGAGAGGCGGCGGAGGCTTCTGACCCCGGTCCATCGGCGGAAGCCCTGCGGCACCCTATGCCCTCATCCGGCCGTTGTGAGGGCGACCCGGCGGGTCCCTGGGGTCGCGCCCGGCCCAAAAGCACCTTGACACGAGGCCCGGTCGTACCGTTCAATGGACCCCGCAACACATCACGCAGGCTGACCGCCATGTTCGCCATCCGCGTTGTGACAACCGAAGTGCCACCGAAGGCTGTCGGCCTGCGACGGGTGGGGTCGTCCGCCTCCGCCTCTATCTAGCCCGGGCCGCGCGGCTCGGGCTTCCCCGGAACGCAGCCGCACCCAGCCGAGAGAGCGCCGTTGGCGGGAGCGCGGGCATCCTGCCCGCAACGCCGCATGGTGTTGCTGCGGGCAGGATGCCCGCGCCCCCGCCAGCGACATAAGAGGTGAGCACAATGATCGACCTCAAGCTGATTCGGACCGACCCGGGCAAAGTCCGCTGGGCTGCGCAGGTGAAGAACGTCGAGCTGGATGTCGACCGCATCCTGCATCTCGACGAGGAGCGCCGGGACGGGCTCTACCAGGTCGAGCAGCGCCGCGCCCGCAGGAAGGAGATCAGCAAGCAGATCGGCCAGCGCATCGGCGCCGCGAAGAAGGAGGGGCGTGATCTGACTGCCGGGCAGGCGACGGGCGAGTCCCAGGCCGAGCTCGACACCCTCGACCGCGAGATCGCGGAGGTCGAGGCGCGCCTGGAGCAGGCCGACCGCGACCTCGACGCGCTCCTCCTCTACGTGCCCAACATCCCGGCCGAGGGGGGGCCCGTCGGGCACACTGAGGAGGAGAACGTCGAGACCAAGCGTTGGGGTGAGCCGCGACGCTTCGACTTCGAGCCGAAGGGCCACTGGGACGTGGGCGTTAACCTGGGCGTCATCGACTTCGAGGCCGCCGTTCGCATGAGCGGCGCCCAGTTCGCGCTGACCCGGGGCCTGGGCGCCACGATGGAGCGGGCGCTCATCAACTTCATGCTCGATCTGCACACCCGCAAGCACGGGTACACCGAGATCTGCCCGCCCTACGTGACGCTGCCCAAGACCCTCGTCGGCACGGCGCACCTGCCGAAGTTCGAGCAGGACCTCTTCCGCCTCCGCGAGGGGCCGTACCTGATCCCCACGGCCGAGGTGCCGCTGACCGCGCTCCACTTCGGCGAGATCATCGACGGCGCCCGTCTCCCGCTCTACTACACCGCGTACACGCCCTGCTTCCGGAGCGAGGCCGGCTCAGCCGGCAAGGAGACGCGGGGGATGATCCGGCTCCACCAGTTCCACAAGGTGGAGCTGATGAAGTACTGCAAGCCGGAGCACGAGGAGGAGGAGCTGCAGAAGCTCGTGGCCGATGCCGAGGAGGTGCTCATGGCGCTCGGCATTCCCTTCCGGCGAATGCGGCTGTGTACCGGCGAGATGAGCTTCGCCGCCTGCGAGGCATACGACCTGGAAGCGTGGATGCCGGGCATAGGGAAGTACCTGGAGATCTCAAGCTGCAGCCGCTACCGCGACTTCCAGGCGCGTCGCTGCAACACGCGCTACCGTGACGGCAAGGCCGGCAAGCCGCGCTTCGTGAGCACCATGAACGGGTCCGGCCTCGCCTGCGGCCGCACCTTCGCCGCCATCCTCGAGAACTACCAGCAGGAGGACGGCACGGTGCTCATCCCCGAGGCCCTCCGGCCGTACATGGGTGGCGCGAGCGCGATCTACCCGGGGTGACGGCGAAAGCCCAACCACGAAAACACGGAGACGCGAAGAACGGCTCTCTGGCCGTGCGATGGGGCGGGGCTGCTGGCGGCCCCGCCCCGTCGCTGGCAGGAGGACGCCATCTGAGGGAGGGATTCCCGTCCCTCGACTCGCATAGTCGCGGGGACGATGCGCGTACGCCTGTGCGGAAAGGCCGGTGACCAGACACGATGGGTGATACCGGTTCGTCCGTTCCTCCTCTGACAGAAGCCTCGACGCCCCCGAGCCCCGGAGAGGGCCCGCGCCGCGTGCTGACGAGCGCGATGTGGCTGGGGCTGATCGCAGCGTTCTTGGGGTGGATGTTCGATGGCTTCGAGATGGGCCTCTACGGCATCGTCACCCGGCCGGCGCTCTCGGAGCTGCTCCACACCGATAGCGAGGCCGTTCTGGGGCGGATCACCTCGGTTACCATCGCCATGTTCCTCACCGGGATGGCGGGGGGCGGCATCCTCTTCGGCCGGTTGGGCGATCGCATCGGTCGAGTGAAGGCGATGGCTATCTCCATTCTGGTGTACGCCGTCTTCACCGCTCTGAGTGGCCTGGTCACGAGCTGGCAGCAGCTCGCGGCCTGCCGGTTCCTGGGCGCGATGGGCCTGGGCGGGGAGTGGGGGTTGGGGGTGGCGCTGGTCATGGAGAGCTGGCCCAATGCCTCGCGTCCGGTGTTGGCGGGGCTGCTCGGCGCGGCGGCGAACTTCGGGTTCCTCGCGTCCGCGGGCGTGGGGTGGCTCAAGACCTACTTCGACTGGGGCTGGCGGCAGCCGCTCTGGTGCGGGGCGATCCCCGCGTTCCTGGTGTTCGTCCTGCGGCTCGGGGTGAAGGAGCCGGAGAAGTTCGTCCGCTCCAAGGAGCGCGGCGAGACCTCCCGGTTGCGGGAGCTGTTTGCGCCGCAGTTCCGCCGGCACACGCTCATCGGGAGCGGGCTAGGAGCGGTCGCGGTGTTGGGCATGTGGGGGAGCTACCAAATGTGGCTGCCGATGTGGGCGCCGAGGCTGGCAGTCCCCGCGTCGCCGCACGTGACCACCGCCCTTGAGCTCGCGAGGAAGGCGAACGAGGCGGCCAAGCGGGGTGACGCCGGCGCCGAGCGCGCGGTCCGTGAGGCGATCGTCGCCGCCAGTCTGGCCGCGATGGCCGCAGACGAGGCGATCCGTTACCGCCGTGCCGCGCGGGCTGACTGGGATGCAGCCCGGCTGGCCCGCGATGAGGCGCATAAGCGGTTCAAGAGGGGGGGGTTCCTCGGCACACCCGACGACCTGCGCAGGGCCGCCGAGGCAGTGCTCCGGTCGGCCCAGGCCTCGGCCAAGGCGGTCAAGCCGGCCACCGGCGCCGCCACCGCCGCGACGATGCAGTGGATGTCGACCGGGGCCATTGTGGGCGCGCTGCTCGGGGCCCTGATCGGTGACTGGCTGGGGAGGCGGAGGTCCTACGCGCTCCTCTGCGCCGCCAGCATCCTCGCCGCCTGCCTGCTCTACCTGACCTCCGATAACTTCGGCCCGCGCTTCCTCCTCTTCGGCGCTCTAGCGGGGCTGCCCATCACGGCGTTCTTCGGCTGGCTTCCGCTTTACCTGCCGGAGCTCTACCCCACCAGGCTCCGCGCGACCGGGGAGGGGTTCTGCTTCAACGTGGGCCGCATCATCTCGGCCGTCGGCGTCTTCGGAACCGGCGAACTCTGCCGAGTGCTGGGAGGAATCCCCTTCGCCGCGGCCACGATGTCGCTCATCTTCCTGTTCGGACTGCCGCTCATCGCCTTCGCGCCGGAGACCAAGGGGCAGGAGCTGCCGGAGTGACGACAGGAGTCAGGAGAGGTGATCTCACAAGTCGCGTAGGCCGGGCGTCTCGCCCGGCGACAGCGCGTTATCAACGGCTTTGCCGGGCGAGACGCCCGGCCTACGCGCAATGCTGTTCACTTAGAGGCGGACAGCATTGCGGACGAGGGCGTCCGCGCTCCCAGGTACGACATACCGGCGCGCCCGTTCGCCTATGTGAACAGTATTCGGCCTACGCGACTTCTGCAACTGCCTGAGGAGTCAGAATGACGACACGGCTTGCGATGCCCATCGTGGTCTCCCTGCTGGAGGTGATTGCCTTGGCCAGTGTGGCCCCTGCAGCCGAGAGGACGTTCACCGTAGCAGTGTCGGCTGGGACATGCGCCAGGCTGTGTGAGCCGGTGACGGTCGAGGCGCCGGTGGCAGGCTTCCCGGTTCGCGCCGAGCTGACGGAGAAAGGCAGGCACATCCCGGCCCAGGTCTGGCACAGGCCAAGCGAGGGGACAGCGAGGGTAACCTGGATCGTGCGTGACCTCGCCGCCGGGCAGAAGAGGACCCACCGCCTGAGACTGACCAAGGGGCCGCCGCCGGGCGAGAGCGGCGTGCGCGTCTCGCCGCAGGGCGACGAACAGCTCGCCGTCGACGTCGGCGGCCGGCCGTTCACGGTCTACCACTTCGGGTCGGACCTGCCGAGGCCCTACTGCTTCCCCGTGCTCGGCGTGAGAGGCGAGCGCGTCACCCGCGCGTACCCGATGGAGAAGGACGTGCCCGGCGAGACCACCGACCACGTTCACCATCGCTCCTTCTGGGTCGCCTTCGGCAATGTCAACGGTACGGACTTCTGGGCCGAGGGGCCGGCGAGCGGGCGGACCGTGCACCGGGCGTTCGAGGCCGTAGAAGGTGGCCCTGTCTTCGGCCGGATTCGCTCCCTCAACGACTGGGTTGCGCCCGACGGCGAGAAGCTGATGGAGGACGTGCGCGAACTCCGCGTGTATGACGTAGGGCCCTTCCTACGGATGCTCGACTTCGAGATCACCTTCCGCGCCACCGACGGGCCGGTGACGCTCGGCGACACGAAGGAGGGCCTGTTCGCCCTCCGCGTCGCGAGCACGATGGACGTGAAGCCGGACGGCACGGGCGGGAGGATCGGGAACTCGGCGGGCGGCGTGAACGAGTCACAGACCTGGGGGAAGCGCGCAGACTGGTGCGACTACTCCGGCCCCGTGGCGGGCGGAGTATCGGGCATCGCCATCATGGACCACCCCGCGAACCTCCGCCACCCGACCTGGTGGTTCGTGCGCAACTACGGCCTCCTCGCCTGCAACCCCTTCGGTGAGAGAGCCTACACCGGGAACGACCAGGCCGACGGCACCTACCTCATCCCGGCAGGGCAGGAGCTAACCCTCCGGTACCGCGTCGTCATCCACGAAGGCGACGCAACCGCAGGCAACATCAAGGCCCTGTGGGAGAGCTACGCGACGCCACCGGAGGTAAGCGTGAAGCGGTAGGGACACGCGGATGCGATGCCGATTCCCCTCCTGCGCCATGCGGACCCGCTGTGTCGGGCCGGGCCTTCTGGCGCGGCTCACGATGGCTCCACCACGAAGAGGAAGCTCGACCTGAGCCTCTGGGGATCGAGGAGGCGATCATCCCAGCTTGTCAGTTCCTCCAGCTCGATGCACGTGGGCAGGATCTTGGCATAGCGGAATTCCGCGTACACTGGGTACTCTGCATGCCCGGCCCCGCCCCACTCGTCGTGTGCTGGATCGACGAAGGGGTGTCTGCCGTCGGGGTAGAAGAGGGCATGGTCGACCTCGGCTATCCAGCGGATCCTTCCGTCCCCGCCGCGTGCCTTCGAGGCGTACGCCAAGAGCCGGAAGGCCCCGGACTCCGATATCTGGCGCTCGAGTTGCGCCCGCACGTCCAGTACGTTCCTCAACCTGCCCCACCCGTCGAAGTGGGGCCGTTGCTCCCGGCGCAGGAGCTCAACATGCCGCTCCATGCCGGCTCTGCCTACCGCGCCCACCAGCGCGAGGCGCACAGGCATCTCCGTTTCCTCCATTGTGTCGGTGGTGATCATCCAGGTCCCCCGGCGTTGCGGGGGAGGCGAGGGGGCAGCCTGCCGCCCGCGGGGCGAAGCCCTTGCGGTTCCGCTATGTGGGCCCTGATCGCGGTCGGCTGTCCCGTGGGCGCTGTCATGCCCTCAGAAATCGTGCTCCACGGGTGGGCCGAGCATGGGCTGGTACACCAGTGTCTTCGGCTTGGAGTCCTCCGGTATCTCGAACACGATGATCCCAGCAGCGTTGTTGCCCGGCTGCAGATTCACCGCCGGGAAGTCGTGGCCAGTGAGGGCGTGTGTTACCGAGCTGTAGCTGAAGGTCTGACCGTCGGTTGTGATCAGGCTGACGTTGTTGGGGTTCGCGTGGTGCGGGTTCGTACCCGTATTCACGACCTTGAGGATGCAGTACCAGAACACGTTCCCCGATGCTGGGCGGAAGGCCGCGAAGTCCTGGCCGATGCAATCCGTCCTGCCGGGCGCCACCACGCGAACCACCACGCGCTCCTCTGGGAGTACTGGCACTGCCCCGTCCGTCTCATACCCGGTCTGAGCACTGGGCGTGGAGGAGAGCACGCCGGTCACCCTCTCTCTGAGACGCCCCCAGGCGTCGGGCCAGAGTAACCTGGACGCAACGACCAGCACCACAGCCAGCCACACCCCGCGCCAGCCCGTGCACCCACTCTTGTTGGCGGTCCGCGGTCGGGGCGCTTGGGGCTTGGCCAGCGCTCCGCCGCAATGCGGGCAGAACCTCAGCCCGGGCGCGGGCATGTCGGCGCCACACGCGATGCACTTGTCGGTTCGGCCCACCTCCGGCGCCCTCGCCGTCTCTCTCCCGTCGTCAGGGGGGCCGGACGAGGAAGAGTCGCTTCCCGACCTTGGTCCGGGATCAGCCATGTCAGATGGATTTCGTTCCTTCTCGACCTCAGGGGCCTGCGATCCCCCCTCACTCTGCGAACCGGCGGCTCGTCCCTCTGCCCTGTCGATCTCCCGCAGTTCCGCCTGGGCATGGGCGTAGCTCGAAGCGATCCCCAGCGCGCGGCCCTGCGCCTCCCGCGCCTCCCGCAGCCTGCCGACGTTGCGGAGAGCAACGCCCCAGTTGCACCATGCGCGAGCGCTGCCCGGCTTGAGCCGCGCGAACTGCCCTGTCGCCGCCTCGGCCTCCGCCCACTGCCCCAGCCCGAAGTGCGCCTTTCCCAGCAGCCCCCACGCACACGCGCTATCAGAGTGCTCTGGCAGCCAAGCCGACAGGAGTTCCACGACCTCAAGGAACTGCCGTTGAGCGAAGAGCCGCTCCGCTTGCGTCAGTATGTCTCTCTCGTCAGCCAGCACGGGCACTCCCCTCAGCGTCGTCCTCTCTGCCAACGAGGAGTTCGCGGTAGGAGAGAGGAGGTCCTGCCTCGCCGGAGGGCGGAGCGGAATCGCCTTCGGTCGGTCACCTTACCGGCGCACTCGGCCCGGCGGCATTCCGCAGCGAGACGCGCTCACAGCGCGGGTGCGCGGCTCCGGGTCTCGCGTACGACCTGGCGAGAGCCCGCCGGCAGCCCGCGTGCCTCTAGGCGATTGCTGGCCGGTCTCAGCCCCGCCTCTATGGCGAACCCCAGAGCTTCCGCCCAGCGGCGTCACGGAGGGCGAGGGCCGGGGTGCCGTCAGCGAGGAGGTTGAGGTCCACGCGGCACTTGCGGGCGGCGTCCGAGAAGAGGATGGACGGGGTGCCGTCGGGGAGAACGCCGAGCTCGGCGCGCACATTGCCCGCGTCGTCGGTAAGCCCGAACCACGCACCGCTGCCGGCGTCGAGGCGGAGCTCGGCGCGGGGCGTGCCGACGCCGTCCGCGAGCACGAGGCGCGGGCGGCCGTCTGGGAGAAGGCTGAGCTCGGTGCGTGGTTTGCCGGCAGCGTCCACGAGCGCGAGGCGCGGGCGGCCGTCGGGGAGAACGCAGAGTTCGGCACGCCCATTGCCGCCGAGGTCCCCGAGCGCGAGGCGCGAGGTGCCGTCAGGGTCGAGGGTGAGCTCAGCGCGTGTCTTGCCGGGGTCGCCCCCCAGTACGAGGCGCGGGCGGCCGTCTGCGCGAACCACGAGCGCGGCGCGCACCTCGCCGCCGGCGTCCACGGCCCTGAACTCCTGCGCCTCGATGATCCTCGCAAACCCCTGCGCGTAGACTGGCCTCCCCTTCAGCCGATCTGAAAGCGCACCTCCGAGGAGACCTGCCACAGCCACGATCACCAGCGTCAGGGCGAACTGTCCTCGGCTCATCCTGTGTCCCTCCCTCGTCTGATCTGACCGATACTACCCCACTGCCTTCACCGGTCCGGGCACATCCAGGATCACCGGGTCGGAGGTCGCCGTGAGTGTGCCACCGGCGAGCGGCTCGCGGTGGCCCGTGATCAGCAGCCGGAAGCCGCCGCCCGCCGGCCGGGCGATGGTGATGGGCTTCGGCTCGCCCTCGGTCCAGAGGAAGAGCTTCGCGCGGCCGCCGCGCGCGAACTCGATGGCGTAGACTCCCTCCCCGCAGTCCCAGCGCCTGGTGAACCGCGCGCCCTCCACCTCGCGAGTCAACGTCGCGTACGTGAAGACCGACATCTTCGCGAAGTTGTCCCAGTCCACCAGCGCGGTCATCGCGATCTTCCCCGCCTCCCCCTCGAAGTGCGGCCACCAGAGCACATGCCAGAAGACCACCTGGATGTCGTTCGCGAGCAGGTGCGCGTATCGCTTGTAGATGTACCCCGCCTTGTTGCGCTCGGTGCCGCCCGTCGTCGGCACACCGGCGGTTTCCGTGCACCAGATCGGCTTCGGCGCGTGGTGGCTGGCGATCCCGGCGTGGATCACGTCGATCGTCTTCTGAGTCGTCGCGAGGTCCGCGTAGAAGTGGAAGTCGTACACATCACACCACTTCGCCAGGCCGGCGGACAGACACTCATCCCAGGCGTCGAAGCGCACGTGAAGATCGGTGATGCTGCCGCCGACTACAACGCACTCGGGATCGGCCTCCTTCGCCGCCTGGTAGCCTGCCCTCTGCACCTCGACGAACCGCTGGGGCCCGTTCCGGTGGAACACGTCGAACTCGTTCCCGAGCTGCCAGTACTTCACATAGCGCTTGTAGCGCGAGACGGACTGCCGCACGAAGTCGGTGTACTCGTCCATGGTCATGCGGCGGTCGAAGGCCTGGTTGGCCTCGTTGATGAGCGCGACGGTGCGGACGGCGTAGCGCCGAGACCATTCCATCGGCCGCTCGTCCCAGTTCCAGTTCGGCCGGTCCCAGCGCGCCCCGAGGCGCTGGAGGAACGGCCACTGCATCGCGGCCAAGAGGCCGAAGTGCGACTCCTCCGACGGCGCCTTGGGCTGCCGCCGCTCGAGGAAGCCAAAGCCCTTCACGCACCTCGCCACCTCGGCGCCGTCGCAGGCCAACGCAACGGTCACCTCCAGGTACTCGCCCTGCGGCAGGCTCTTCCCGGAGCCGAGGGTGAGCCGAACTGCCGCCTCAGTGCCTTTGGCGACCGACACCGGCACCTCACCGTAGGTGTACACCTTCGGCTGCGCGTTCGGACCGAGGGGGACGTCCTTGGCCTCGAACGAGACCGTGGCCGCCTTCTGCTCGGAGGTGCGGTTGCGGACGATGGCCTGGATGGTAGCTTCCTCACCCGGATTGAACACAGCGGCGTAGCGGGTAGCCCGCAGCGCAAGCTCCCACGGCTTCGCGCCATCCTGAGCACCGGCGAGAGAGACAGTGAGGAGACAGGTGGCGACGGAGAGGGCCCTCATTGTCCTGCCACCGCCTTCGTCTCGGCCAGGCTCAGCGGCGTCAGCCGGACGTCGTCGAACCACGCCTTGCCCTCGGCGTCTTCGAGGGTCAGGTAGACGACCACATAGTCGGTCTCGGGCCGCAAGTGGCGCAGCACGATCTCCTCCCGGCGCCAGCCCGATCTCCCCCGACCGTGGAGGAACTCGCTCGTGTGATCCTGCACGAACCACCACCCGAATCCGCTCCCGTCGGCGCGGAAGGGGATGACACGAATGCACGAGAGGCCGAGCCTCAGCTCCGTCTTCAGCGACAGGCTGAGCCGGTAGGCGCGCCGCGGGTCAAGGCGAACGCGCTGGTACACCACGCAGCGGCCCTCAGGTTCGGCGTCGATGCGCAGACTTGCAGTACCTTCGCCAGCGACCTTCCTATCGATGACCGGAGTGCCTACCTCAGCGACCCAGCTCCCGAGTCCCTCCTCGAAGCCCGGGCCCTGCAGCAGGTTCTCCGCGAGGGCGCCGTCGTCGAAGCGCAGCCCCGCATAGTCGGCGTCGGTGTACACCTTCTCCCCGCCGAGCGGAACCTCCACGCCCTCCTCCGCCAGGGAGAACTCGTCAAACCAGGCGGTGCCCGTGCCCCTCACCATGGCGTAGAGGTAGACGCGCTTGCTGCCCTCGGGGAAGCTGCGCAGCGGAAGCTCGAAGCGGGTCCAGTCACGGGTGCCGGTGAAGAGCGCGCCCGGGCCGAGGTTCACCCAGTCGAGGGGCCCCTTCTCGCCGTGCGCGAGGGCGGCGACCTTGGCCGTGCCCTGGACGTTGTCCGTCTTCACCCAGCCCTGGAAGACGTACACCTTCGCGGCGTCGATGTCGTTGCCGGCGAGTTGGATGGCATAGCGGTCCTCATCGGGGCTGCCGATGATGCGCAGCGAGTACCGGCCATGGACCTTGGTGTTGGCATCGAAGTCGATCTCGGGGATTCCGCCCTGCATCCAGGCGGAATCGCGCCAGCCGGCCTCATCCCATCGGCCCTCGAACCCGCAGTAGTTGAGCACGCCCGCGGGCCAATCGGTACGACCCGCGCCCTGCGCCGCCAGTGCGGCCAAGAACGCGACACCCAGGGCAACAGACCGTGATGGGGTGGTCATGGTTGGTCAGGTCGCGGCGCGGTCGACGCGATCTCCTTCAGCAAAGCCGTGGCGCACTCGACCATCCTCTCCCCCGCCTCGGGCATCAGCTTGCTCGACCGGGCCAGCCACGTCTCGTAGCCGCCGCCGCGGAAGGCCTGCCGCGTCGGGACATAGCCGTGGCATCCGTTCGCGAGCTCGACCACCAGGGTGTGCCGGAAGGGGGACGCGGCGCGGATCTGCCGCCCGAAGGCGGCGAAGATCTCGCCCGGCAAGCCCACGACCGCCGTGTCGCCAATGCGTAGGGCAGCGATCTCGGCGTCCACGGTGTCGCCCTCGCGGCGCTCGCGGTCGAGTAACGCGTACTCGCGCAGGCGAATCAGGTCGAAGTCCTGCGGCGGGGTGGCCAGGTCGGCATCGGTCAGGGCCTTCGCGGCCTTGCGGAGGTAGAAGTCCGGCACGGCGCGCAGCCCCAGCCGCACACGCTCTCCGGTGGCCGTCAGCACCAGGTCGTCCCCAGCGTCGGCCAGCGAGGCCAGCCCGATGGCATGGCCGCCGATGCCGAAGCCGATGCGGTCCACCCACTCCTCACCGTAGCGGAAGCGCGAAGGGTCCTTCACGTTGTCCGGCCCCACGTCGCCGCAGGGCCCGTTGAGGTAGAGCACGGTCGCCTGCGGGCCATGCATCCGCTTCAGACAGCGCCGAACGGCGTCAGGGTAGTCGGCGGAGTAGAACGACGCCCCGCCCACGACGATGGGGTGGCACGCGAAGTTGACGCAAGCGGCGATCAGCTCCCCGCACTCGTCCCACACGTGCAGGCCGGTGAGGGTCGGGTCAGCCTCGTCCTCAGCGTTGAGGGTCTCGCGCGAGCCCTTGGGCGCGTGCGTGCGGACCGTACCGTCGAGCATGTGGAACCGCCGGGGGAACGCGAGGTCAGGCGCGATGCCGCTCCAGCTTGCCACCCGCGCCGGGCGAAGCTGGTCGTTCGCTCTACCCACGGCCGCCGCGAGGGCGTCCGGGAAGCTCGACAGCACTTCCGGGTCAACCTCGGTTCCCAGTGCGTCCACGACCGGCGCGCCGGTGTGGGTGTGGGTGGCGGCGAGGAAGACGTGAGTGGGTGGGATGCCCGCCAGGTCCAGGATGAGGTTGCGCGCCTCCGCGACGACGCGGTTCTTCAGCGAGAGCACGTCCGCGCTGACGAGGGCCACGCGGTCACCTTCGACCTCCAGCACCAGCGCGTTCACGAGCAGCGGGTCGTGGACACACTCGGCCTTCCGCCGGAGCCACTGTCCGGGGACGTTGCGGCCGATCTCGGGGGTGATGTCGATCTCTGCGGCGCCGGCACGTATCATGCTCCGAAGCCTCCGAGAGAGCACAAGCCTCGATGGTGGCTAACGGGGAGAAAGGAGGACGGAGCCTGTTCTCCGTTCACAGCGACTTCCGCACAAAGAACACGAGAACCCCCATCGCCAGGACCAGGATCAGTGTGATGACCCCCATCGTCACGTGGGGCGCGCTGCTGGCCGACCGGCCAGCTTCGGAGTTGCGCTGCTGTCGCAGCCCCAACCCCGTGCCAAGCGTTCAGAGAGCGCTCAGCAAGAGCAGAATCATGAGTACCTTCATCGGCATGACGGAACCTCCCTGACTCCCGGCGAAAGCGCTCGCAGGCTGCGAATGCCGGGATTGCCTGCGACTTCGCCGGGCGCAGCCCGAAGGCCTGCACGCCGCCAGGCCCGTCGAGCCCCCGGCCAGTCTGAAGGGAATCGCGCTTCCTACCCGACTCTAGCACTGGGGAGCAAGGCGCAACGGCTGGGGCAGGCGAACGTCCATACGTGTGAAGCCCGTTCCACGGCACTGGAGGGGTAGCCATGAGACCAAACTGGACTTGGGCCTGGCTGGGGCTGCTCGCGGCGAGGGTGTGGGCGGATGGGGCGTTCATGGAGCCGATGGTGCTCGACCGCGTGTCAGGCAAGGTGGGCGTCGCCTCGACCGAACAGAAGGGCGTCATCATCGAGCTCCCCAATGGCCGGGAAGCTCTTCTGCTTCAGACCACCTACCAGGGGCCGGCTGACCGCTTCGCATGGGTGATCCCGGTTCCGGGCAGGCCGCAGAAGGGGGACGTCTTCCTGGCCTCGCCCGAGTTCATCGACGAGTTGATCGACGCCACCAAGCCGGAGGTGACGACGCGCATCATCGATCCGGCGAGGCGCGAGGGCTTCGCCGGCGGCAGGCAGGGGCTGATGATGGGCGAGGGGATGCCCCCCGGGGGGGAGGCCGGCGCGACCCCGCCCGGCATCGCGCCTACGGTGACCGTTCACGAGCGGATGAACGTCGGCGACTACGATGTCTCGGTCCTCTCGGCCACGGGCACCAGCGTGCTGACCGGGTGGCTCATGGAGAACGGCTACCGCATCCCCGAGGGCAGCGACGGCATCTTCCGGCACTACGTGGAGAAGCATTGGTTCTTCGTCGCCCTGAGAGTGCGGCCGGGCCTGGTGGAGCAGAGGCCGGTGCTCCAGGACGTCGCGCCCATCGGCATCCGCTTCCCCACGAAGCAGCTCGTGTACCCACTGTTCATCTCGCGGGCGAGCTCACGCGACAAGACGGCGATGCTGCTCCTCCTGCTCTCGACCACTCCCGTGCAGGGCGACCAGCTCCCCGAGGCGCGTCTCCCGCTGCGGAAGTGGCACGGGAAGGGTGCGTGCTACGCGGCGATCCGGCGCGAGACGATCGAGCGGACAGGCCCCTCGGCGGTCTGCGAGTACCGGGGGCCCGAGGCCTTCCCCTACTTCGATCTCTACTACCAGAAGGACGTCTGGTGGGGCCCGGAGACCGAGGGCTGGTCACCCAGGTTCCTGTGGACCACCCGGTACTGGACCATCCTGCAGCGCGACAAGCTCGATGACCTTACCTTCAGCCGCTCCAAGGACCAGCGGACGCTGAAGCTGGTCCTCTCGCGGCAGGGGGAGATCCACCGGCCCCTGATCGAGCGGGTGACCGTGACGACCGAGGGCCTGATGCGGGTGTTCGCCCTGGCAGGTGCCGGCGTGTTCCTGTTGGCCTCCTGGGCGGCACAGCGCGGCTTGGCCCTCGCGCCCAGACACCTCACTGGGGTGGTCATCGCCACGCTCGTGCTGGTGGCGTTCCTGCTGATCCTGAACCCCGCGAGCGCGCTGTTGGTCGTCATCGCCTCTCCGGTGCTCTTGCTGACCACATTGCGGCGCTCGGCGGAGCCGGGGGCAGAACCACCACCCCTCCGCTGGCCCGAGCTGACCCGGGGGGCGCTGGTCGCGGCGGGGATGGGAGCGTTCGGGCACGTCACGGCATCGATGATGATCGGCGGGCACGGCTTCCTCTCGTCAGACGCTCTGGGGACCCATCTGCTGGCACTCTGGCGCGGCGAGACGCCACTGCCCTGGGCAGCCGCGGTGGGGGTCGTACAGGTTGCCTGGACCATCCTCGCGATCGAGACCGTGCACCAGGGACTGAAGGGAGCCGGCGCCCGGGCCGCATGGATCGCGCTGCCGTGGGTGGTGCTGGGGGCGTTCGTCGCGCCGGCCTTCACGAACCACCACTTCCTGACCTACTTCGTCGCCCGGATCCAGCCGGACCAGACCGCGCTGGGCACCACGCAGGCAGCATTCGCGGCGATCGTCCTGGCCCTGGCGCCCATCACGCTCGCGGCGCTGCTCCTTTTGCTCGCGTTCATGGTCGCCGGACCGCTGGTCGCACCCCATGCGCGGCGGACGGCCCAGCCCCTGGCCCAGACGCTCCTCGTGCTGGTCGTGCTCTCGGCGCTGCTCACGGTCGGCGGCCTGCGCGCCGCGCACGCCGGCTCGGGAGGGTTCATCGCGACAGGCACCCGGGAGCTGGACGACGCCCTGCGCACCCTCGACGACCTCCTCCTGCGATTCCGTACCGCCCATGGGTGCTACCCCGCGCGGCTGCAGGACCTGGCGGGAACGCAGGTGCCGGCGGAGGGGGTCGATTCGAGTGGCAACCGCGTGCCCATCAGTGGAGCGGCGCGTCACCGTACGCCTGTCGAGCCCGGTGGGCCGCTTGGCCCCGGCCAGCCTCCCGGGAAGCTGCCGGTCGATCCCCTGACCGGGCGCAACGACCGGTGGGTGTTCGAGCCGACGGGCAGCCCGATGGTCGACTCCGGCGGCTACCAGATCATGATCGATGAGCGGCACGCCGTCCATCCCGAGGATGTGGCCAAGTGGAAGCCGGGGCAGCCGCTGCAGCGACCGGGCGCCGGCCAGACCATGTTCCGCTCCTACTGGCGGCCCGAGGAGCCGAAGCACGCCACGGGCTCGGTTCCCGAATCGCTCACGGAGCTCGCCGGTCAGATCGTGGGCGCCACGGCACCGGTCGCCCGTCTTGCAGCGTACCGCGATCGTGCTCGGTCTGCCTGGGCGGACGTCGCCTCCCACCACGGTGAGGCGAGCGAGAGCGGACTGGACCAAGGCCCCATGGCCGCGGCCCCGGATCGGAAGCGCGTCGTCTACGTGATCAACGGGGAGCGCAGCACGCTGATCCACAGTGTGTACCGACCCGACCCCAACGCGCTCACCTCCGAGCTCCTCCTCCGCAAGCCCTGGCCGGTCGAGGTGTACGACATCGCCTGGCACCCGCGCGAGACGAGGTGGCTGGTGGTGGCCCGCCCGCTCGACGGCGATGCCCGAGCGCGTCTGTACCTGGTGGCCAAGGACGGCACACCCAGCGGCATCACGGATCCCGGGAACTACGTGGCCGCGCAGTTCACCGCCGATGGCCGGGGCATCCTGGCGCTCAGGACCGAGGCGCCTTGGATCGACGCTCGCGAGACCGAGCTCCGCGGCAACCTGCGCAGCCTGCGCGGGGGCGCTCCTGGGCCGCGGGTCCTCGGCCGACCGGTCGGCGGCGCCGGTCACGACAAGCCGCTCGAGGGGGCGCTAGAGCTGCTCTCGCTTGACGGCCGGCGGCAGAAGGTGCTGGCCGACGGGGCGCTGGCGTGGCCGTGTTTCGGCTCGGAGCGGGGCTGGCTAGGGGTGGCGCCCGGCGCGGGCATGGACGAGTGCCTCCTCTACATCGACCGGGCGAACGCCCTCAGGAGGATCGCCCTTCCGGCCGCCAGCGCACGGGTGACGGACTTGTGGCTCGGCGACGGCGAGCTGGCCGTGGCGGTCGCGAAGGCGCAGCCTCAGAGCCAGCGCGACGCCACCGGGGACGTGTGGTGGTACTCGCTCGGCACTGGCGAGTGGCGCCTCGTGGCCCGGTGGGTGCCGCAGCAGCGGGGCGGGCTGGCTGATCGGCCGGACGGGCTGATGATCGTGGGCCGAGACCGAGCGTCCGCCGCGTACGTCCTGTGCTACCGGAACCACGACAAGATCCACGTCCTGGCCGTCAGGGACCGCGAGCCGAGGCTGGAGCTTCTGGGCAGCCCCGACATGATCGAGGAGACGAAGACGCTCAAGGTCCAGGTGGCCGGTCTCGAGGAGTCCGTGGTCGTCGAGGGCACCTACTGGCCCGGCGCGTTCAACGCAGGCGACCTGATCGCCACCCAGCCCGGCGAGGGCACCCCCGGTGCTGCACTGCCGGTGGCGGAGCGGCGGAACGGCACGCTGCTCGTCGGTGAACGGCGGATCAAGCTGCCATCAGGCGACCTGCCGATCATCGGTGACCCGGACCTGGAGTTCTACGCGAAGATGAGGAGGCGGTGAGCGGCGAACAGCCATAGGACCTGACGAACAGCCAGATGCCGGCAGCCAGCAGCAGCGCGTCTCGGGCGAGCAGCCCCCACGCCGCCTCCTTCCCGCCCTCGGCGCTGGTGCTGAAGCAGCCGCAGTGCAGATTCGCGTTGCCCCGCGCGAGGTTGATGCCGATGGCGGCCATGAACATGACCGTCAGGCCGGTGGCGAGAAGCGAGGCGCTCGGCACCCAGCGCCCCGCGACCAGGAAGAGCCCGAGGGCGAACTCAACCCAGGGGAGGCACACTGCGAAGAGGTTGATGATCGGGTCGGGCAGCAAGTCGTAGTCGAGGACGATGTCGGCGAAGCGGTCGGGATGGGCGATCTTGTCAATACTCGCCGCGATGAAGACCCCGGCGATGACCAGCCGCAGAAGCAGCGGGATAGCCGGGTGCAGGCGCGCCCAAGCCGAAGGCGGACCGCTCATCGCCCCCCACCTCCCCTCGATCCGCCCCCAACCGGCACGGTAGACCCACGCGGCCCTGCCGTCGTCCCGTAGCCGGCAGCCTCCCACTCGGCGATCCCCCCGCGCATCACGATCAGGTCGGAGTAGCCCCTCGGCAGCAGAAGCTTGGCGACCCGCATGCCCAGCCCGCAGTGGCTGCCGTAGCAGTACATGAGGATCGCCGCGCCCTGGGGCAGGCGACCCCGGACCTCGGGGTAGGCGGTCGTGAACTCCCGGTAAGGCAAGCTGATTGCGCGGGGGATGTGGCTCTCGACATAGTCCTTGCGGTCGCGGACATCAACGAAGACGACCGACCGCTTCTCCCACAGCGCATGAGCCTCGTTCGGGTACACCGTGCGGACCCGATGCCATACCCACCGCGGGATGCCCGGTCCCTCAACCTCCCCCAGGGGAATCGGCAGACCCATTGGGTGAAACGCGTTGGCCACCAGCGCCAGCCCGCACCCGACGAGGACGATGGCTGCGGAACGCAGCAGCATGGCTGGCAGACCGGCACCAGTGTGGCTCAAAAGGAGTGCTCCAGCCAGCTCACCGCAAAGCGGTGTAGACCTTCCCTGGGACCCACGCACCCCAGCGTACGATACCGTTCGCGTAGGCCGGTCGGTCCTCCGACCGGCACCATGCCCCCGGCTCGACCGTCAGCCGCAATCACCCAACGCGCACCCGCACCGTCACCCCCCACTTCTCGCCTGCCCTAACGTCACCGGAGGCCGGGTAGAGCCCAAGGCGGTAGGCAGGCACCCCGTAGTAGCGTTCGTCGACGAGCTGCGCATCGCCGGAGACGTCCACCGTGACGGCCTGGCCGGCCGGCGGCGTCAGCCTGATCGTCCGCAGCGGGCCGGCCAGCCCAGGTTGCGGCGCACGGTCTCTCGGTAGCGGGGTCTCGGTGGCGCCGGCAGCGAAGCGCCCGCCCCCGTACTCCGTGACCGGGAAATCGGCCTGCGCGCGGAACATGTGGAAGTGCGCGTCGGTCAGGGTCTCCCAGCGGAGGCTGACCGCGAGGGCGTCGCCCTCCACCCTCACCTGCTCCTCGTAAGACAGGGCGACGTCGCCCTCGGTGCGGCGGCCCGTGAAGCGCAGGTGGCCGTCGGGCAGGACTTCGTGGCGGCAGTCGGTGTAGCCGAAGTCGCGCCAGCGGTCGTCACTCACCACGAAGGCCTGAACCCCCTCGAGCAGCGTGTGCGCACCATCCGTGAGGCGCAAGAGGCGGCCCTGGGCGTCGAAGATCGCGGCTCCGATACGGAGCCGGACCAGGATCCGGTCGCCGCGCTCGACCACCGGTTCCGGGCCTGACAGCGTGAAGAGTGGCCTGGGGTCGGGAATCGTGCCGGCGGCCGGCGGCGCCTCGGTGGGCAGCAGCAGCCGACCATCGGCGGCCGGAATGACGAACTCGGTGTCCACCTTGCCGCTGCTTGCGTCCCGGTGGCGCCCGGTGAAGCGCACGATCACATCGAAGGCGGTCGGGTTCACGATGACCGTGCCCCCGTCGAACTCCCGGCGCCAGGCACCGTCGGGTTGCTTCGCCGCCGGGCCCTTCGGGTACCCGAGAGGGGCATCGTACTCCGGGTACCACCAGCGCTGGCCGCGCCAGCGGGTGTGGAGGTCGTAGGCGTAGTAGCCGTCACCCATCAGCGTCGTGGCGAGCCCGAAGCGCATCCGACCGAGGAGGCTCCGGCCGCGTTCGAGCAGGGCCTCGCGCTCCTCGGGCTTCATCGACCTCCACGGGTCGTAGGGCGGCTCCAGGCCCGAGCTGCTCACGATGGTCGTCACGTTCGGCTTGTGCGGCGCCGTCGTCCAGTGGAGGTAGGTCTGCAGCACATCGTCCCAGGCAGAGTTGCCGGCCAAGACGTAGTCCAGGTAGTCCTCCAGCAGGATCCCGTTCATGTACGCGAAGCCCCAGTCGCCGGCCTGGTTCGTCATGAAGGGCACGTCGGGGCCGAGGGCCTCCCGCACCCGGCGGGATAGCTCCGTCTTCGCCTTGATCCACTCCTGGTCGAGCCAGCCGCGCTCGTCCGGCTTGCTGTCCTCGTTGGCATCGATCTGGTAAGCCTCGCCGTGCTCGATGTTGCACGCCCACCAGTCGAATCCGCTCCCCATGCAGTCGATGAAGGTGCCGTCGAACCCGAGCTCCCGCACGCTGCGGACGGAGCGCTGCACGAGCCACTCGATGACCTCCGGCCGGGTGAGGTTCGTCATCTCCGTGCCCGGCCAGCCGAGGACGTGCTTCCCGTCTGGCTGCCGCAGCCAGCCGGTCCTGGGGAAGCTCGCGTCGTGCGGGTCGGCGTAGGGCGCAGAGGAGGAGAAGTCCAGGTTGAGGATGTGCGGGTTCCGGGCGTGGACGGCGGCGATGTTGCCGGCGAGCTTCCGCCGCTGCTCCTGGTCGCCCCAGCTGCACCAGACCCCGCCGATCAGCAAGTCGAAGCGCGCAACCTCCTCGATGTCCTTCGGCGTGCTGTCGGGCGTGAGCCCGACACCGTAGCAGTTGGCGATGCGGGGGAACGGCGGGTTCGGTTGCGCGGCAAGCTCCGCAGCGGCCAGAGCGCAAAGGGCCAGCATCTCGGTGCTCGTTCCGGGGAGTATTCCGGGGGCTTTCGGGGGAAATGGCCCGGACACCTCTGCGAACGGGGGCTCACGATGAAGGGCATCCTGCTCATCCTGGGTTCAGTCGCGATCGGCGCCGCCGGGCAGCTCTTCCTGAAGAAGGGCATGATGCAGTTCGAGGCGCGATTCGGGGCGACGTCGGCGGCCGCGATCTGGGGCCAGCTCGGCCACATCGTGCTGATCCCGGCGATCGTCCTGGGGTTCATCTGGTACCTCGTCAGCGGCATCCTGTGGCTGGTGGTGTTGCAGCAGTTCGAGGTCAACTTTGCGCTGCCGTGGCAGGCGCTGACCTACGTCATCGTCCTGGTCGCCTCCCGGCTCATCTTCGGGGAGAACCTCAACGTGTGGCGCATCGCGGGGATGGTGATGATCTGCCTGGGGGTCATCGCGATCGCGAGAGGGAAGTAGGGCGGAGGAAAGGCCAATGATGGGCCCGGAATGCGGGATCATGGATGACGGCAACGGCGGAGCACGCGCCACCGCGGAACCACCAGGCCCGGGGCGCAGGCGCTATGGGCCGAAGTGGCCCCCCTCGATGACCCGAGGCACCCCTACGTGGACCAACTCGATGCCCACCTGGTTCTCGATCATGAGCTCCGCGAGGGCAGGGCCGTCTGTCAGGGTGACCGGGCGTTTCGTCGCGAGCTCCGCGGGCACAGAGCGTGCTCCATCGGTGAACGACCCCGTGGTTATGAACCAGCCGTGCCAGCACTCGTGGACCTCCAGCGCGTCCCGCAGCGCCCGCACGGCCTGCTCGCTTACGCTCTTCTGGGCCTTGAAGCACTTGGCCTGAACGCCGACCTTCAGCGGCACGCCGCCAGCCTCGATGGTGCCCTTGACGTCAACCTGACGATCCCCCGGCCCGTCGACGATCTCCACCTGTGTGTAGCCCATCTCTACCATCAGATCCGCGATGGCCTTGTGAAAGTGATCCGCGTCCATCCGGCGCATGGATTGGACGATCTCGGTAACGACCTTCGCCCTGACCGCCCTCGCCGCGTCGTCCACGTTGGGCGGGCCCTTCGCGACGAGCGCGAAACGACCGCGGCCTGTCTTCACCAAGTCGGGGGTCCCGCCCCCTTGCTGGGCCTCCCTGATCGACTGCATCAGGAGAACGTGCATCGTGATCTCGGGGGTTTTCCCCTTCGTGTCCAGTATGCCGTTCTGAATGGCCCGTTCCGTGATCTCGCGGTAGTTGAGATCACCCCCCTCCTCTCGCAGGACGGCCTTCGCGGCCTCCACGAAGCCGAGCTTCTGGCCCTTCTTGACCCCGCCAATGTGGTCGGACATCCTTGTCCTCCAGCGCGGGACCGCGCGGCACGACCGACAGCCCCGGCGCCGTTGCGATTGTAGCTCGAGAGGGCAAGGCTGTCCACCCCCGTTGTGCGACCAGGTATGGGCCCCCGCCCCCCCAGGCGCGCGCCGCCCCGACTCCCCCGGTGCCCGTCATCCTTTCAGCGCGCCGGTCTGGAGACCCTGGGTGAGGTAGCGCTGGAGGAGGTTGTACACGATGAGCGCCGGCACCATGACGATGACGACGCCGGCGAAGAGCGCGCCGAGGTCCGTGTCGTACTGCTTGTTGATCGCGAGGTTCGCGAGGCCCAAGGGCAGGGTGCGGAGGTTCTCATCGGTGATGAACACCAACGCGTAGAGGTACTCGTTCCAGATCCCCAGGAAGTTGAAGATCGTCACCGTGATCAGCCCCGGCCGGGCCAGGGGCAGCATGATCCGCCAGAAGACGGCGAACTCGCTGCAGCCGTCGATGGCCGCCGCATCGTGCAGCTCACTCGGCAGCGTGCTGAAGAATCCGGTGAGCACGAAGATGGTGAACGGGAGCGACGCACCCGTGTAGATCAGGATGAGCCCAAGGTACGTGTTCAAGAGGTGCAGCCGGAGCATCAGGAAGAACAGGGGAATCAGCGCGAGCTGGGCCGGGAACGTCATGCCTGCCAGGAAGTAGAACAGGATCGGCCGGTTCAGCCGGAACCGGAAGCGCCCCAGCACATACGCCGCCATCGTCGCCGCGGCGGTCACGAGGATCAGCGAGCCCGCCGTCACGAGCACGCTGTTCAGGAAGTACCCCGAGAACCTCCCCTCGCGCCACGCCTTGCCGAAGTTCTGCAGGTACAGGTGCTTCGGCAGCGTCCAGGGGCTTTCCGAGGTGAACAGCTCCTCCGACTTCCGCACCGAGGAGAGCAGCAGCCAGACCATCGGGTACACGACGACCGCCAGGTAGACCACCAGGCTCAGGTAGAGGAGGAAGCCCTTGATGTGCTGGCTCAGAGGGGGGCCGCTCTTCACTGGTCCCATTCCCGTTTCTGCGAGGCCACGCGGAAGGTGATGATGCTGGCCACGAAGACCAGCACGAACATCACCACGGACAGCGCCGTGCCGTAGCCCATGTCATACTCGGTGATCGTCTTCTGGTACATCCACGTCGCCATGGTGTGATTGCGGAGGGCCGGGTAGCCGTACGAGAAAACCCAGATGAAGTCGAATGCTTTCAGGCCGCCCAGCACGAGGAACACGGCGGCGATGCGGTTGACCGGCCACACCATCGGCCAGGTGATGTGCCGGAAGATGCGCCACCCGCTCGCGCCATCGACCTTCGCCGCGTCGAACAGCTCCTGCGGAATCTGCTGAATCGCCGCCAGGTACAGGACCAGGTAGAACCCCACGCCCATCCAGATGCTCGGCGCGAAGATGGCGGGGATCAGCGTATCCTGTGCCAGCCATGCCCGGGTGAAGTGCCCCAGCCCCACCAGCCTCAAGATACCGTTGAAGATCCCCCACTTCGGGTGGTAGATGAACGACCACATGATCGCAACCACAACCACGGACATGACGTTGGGGAAGAAGTAGGCGACGCGGAAGATCTGCGCGCCCTTGATGTTGTGCGCGAGCGTCGAGGCGAAGTAGAGGGCCAGCGCGAGGGTGAGGACGCCGGGAATGGCGATCAGGACGAGATTGTTCTTGATCGCGCCCCAGAACACCGAGTCCTGCAGCACCAGCCGGTAGTTCTCGAGGCCCACGAACTCCTTCTCCGGCGTGTACCCGCTCCAGAGGGAGAGGCTGATCGAGAAGGCCTGGATGGCCGGGTACACGACAAACAGCGTGTACAGCACCAGTGCCGGGAGCAGGAACAGGAACCCGAGAAGGCGTTGTTGGCGTGCGCGGAGCAAGGCTGTCTCCTCACCACCCGACTATGACAACGGGGTCGTCTTTCAGTGCCTCCACCGCCGCGTACGCTGCTGCAAATGGGTCCGGGTTCGGCATCTCGTGCCGGCGGGTGCGGCGGTCGCGGCGCTGGGCGGCGGCGGCGCGCTCGAGGTAGTCGCCGGCCTCCTGTGGCGTCATGTCGAGGGACATGACTGACCCGCAGACTTCGTTGTAGGCCGACCCGAAGGTCGGATACCACTGCGAGACGTGCGAGGAGAACATAAACCGCGCCGAGTGTGCGGCGGCGACGGCTTCCTTCAGCGCGGCGGGCGGGTTGTCGTCGCAGTTGCGGACAGCGAACAGGGCCTTCTTGTCCTGCACGAACCTGCGCGCGTTGTCCAGCGACATGACCTGCCGGAGGATGTCCGCCCCGATGTCCGGGTGGCGCGCTTTGGTTGGCACGAACCAGTACTCCCCGCCCGCGTTGATCGCTGTCGGGTCGCCCTTCCCGCCCGAGACGCCGGGATACGGCATGAACCCGACCTCGAACTCCTTCGGCAGGCTGCTCTTCATCTCGGTGGTGAGCCACGTCCCGCAGGGGATCATGGCCGCCTTCCCCTGCACCCACTCCATCTGCGACTCCATGTGCGAGAGCCCCATGTAGGCCTTGGGGATGTACTCCCGCCGGCGCAGCTCCTGCACCATCTCCCACGCGCGCACGACCGGTTCGCTCTTCCACACGCCCGGTTCGATGTTCTGGGTCGCGAGCCACGCCTCGATGCCACCGGTCCGCTCGACGAGCGTCTCGAACAGCGACTGGATGTAGCCGGGGTAGCGGCCCTGGAACGCGATAGGGTCGATGCCCGCCTGCTTGATCTGCTCGCACAGAGCCAGCAGGTCATCCCACGTCTCCGGCGGCTGCCAACCGTGGGCGCGGAAGAGGCGGTGGTCGTACCAGAACCCGAAGACCGCATACGGCACCGTGAGCGCGTAGGTGTGGCCGTCCTGGCTGAAGTCGGTGTAGGCGGACGGGATGAGCGACTCCTTCCAGGTCTTCCCCGGCTGACCGACGGCGGGCTTGGCGAGTTCCTCGTCCAGGGGCAGGCACTGATCGGCGGCGATGAGAATCCAGATCGGCAGACTCGCGTAGACGAGGTCCGGCGGGTTGCCGGCGATGAAGCGTGGCCGCAGCTTCTCCGCGTTGCGCGGATCGCCCCACAGGTTCACCTTCACCTCCGGGTGCGTCTCCTCGTACTGCCTGGCACATGCTTCCCAGAAGTCGATATCGTACCCGCCCTGGAACACCGACACCTCGACCAGCTTCTTGCCGTTGGCGGTCCCGGATTGGTTCTGCGTGCCCTCACACGCCGGCAGGAGCACGAGGCCCGCGAGACCGAGGGCGAGACCGAGGATGCGGTACGTGACGCTAGCGCGCATATCGGGAGGCGTATCCGTCCGAGAACGGCCGGGCCCAAAGGCCCTGCCCATTCACCCCCACGGAGGTCGGGAAACCGGGACTGCACCCTTTCCGCCGCCGTCCCGGCGAAGAGGGGACTGTACCGGTTTCCCGGCCGACGACTCCGCAGCTTCACTTCGCCGAGTACGCGCGCAAGTCCTTGACCGCGCACTTGCCGGTTGGGCCGAGGACCTCGTAGTCCTGGTTCCCACTGCCGGGGCTCATCTTGCCCAGGTGCACACTGGTAGGATCACCAGGCAGCTGCGCGCGAGGGACCGCGGCGATTGTCTCCCAGAACTGCCCGTCGATCGAGGCTTCTGCGCAGACCTGATCGGGCTCGAGGCGGATGCGGAGGTGGTACCAGGTGTTCGGCGACACGATGCCCCCGAAGTACTGGTTCGCGCCATCGTCCACGCCGAAACGCCCCTCGGCCCGCAGGTTGAGGCGCAGGCTCTTCTCGGACCATCCGACCGACAGGCCCGGGCCCCAGGAGGCTCCGCCGTCATTGCCTGAGTAGGCGAGACACTCGACGAGCGTCACGCCCGCGGGCAAGGGCCGCGAGGCGAAGGCGCAGCAGTTGGCGCAGGTCTCGATGGCGATGGCCCCGTCGGCGACCTGAAGCGAGGTCCCCGGCTGGGAGGACAGCTCGATCTTCCACTCACCCCCGAGCCGGTTGCCCGCGAACCCGTCCTCCAGAACCACCTTGCGGCTCGCGGAGGCGTCCGGCGAGACCGGCACCTCGTGCGGCGCCTCGTCGAGCACCAGCAGCCAGCCGCGGCCAGGAATCACCGGGATCGGGTCCGTTGGCTCCATGAGCGCGGCAGGCTGGAAGGCCTGGATCGCCGGCGCGTAGAGGTGCGCCTTTCCCGGGTCCAGCCCGAGGGCCTCCCAGTCGATCTCGAGCCTGCAGCGCACCCGCTGCTTCGCCCAGCTCGCCAGCGACATCAGCGTCTTCCCCTGCTTCACGTACGCCGTCGCCAGCACATCCGGGTTGTCCGTCTTGACCGGGCAGGAGGGCGACCAGTAGCCGACCATCTTCGCCTGGGCGATGCCGAAGTCATCCCACAGCTTCCAGATGTGCTTGGGGTCGGCGCCCGAGTAGTAGCGGGCGGTCATGCCATAGACCATCCCCCGCCAGGGATTGCCGTTCGCCTCGAGCATCTCCCCGAACAGGCCGAACGGAATCCCCGACACCTCCACCAGCCAGTAGTCGGGCGTTTCGTTGTAGTCGTACCCCTCCCCGAACCAGAGGCTGTTGATGTAGGGGAAGTGCTCCATGTACTTGCACGCGGGGCTGACCCGCAGGTCGCCGAATGGGAACTCGTTTCCGGAGTGGAAGTCGATGAGGCACCCCGGGCGCGTGCGGTCCATCACCTTCCGCACGCGCTTCATGATCTCGCGGTCGTAGCCGATGCCGTCGAGGTAGAGGCCGTCGATCTGGACGTGCTGCAGCAGCCAGCGCAGGCCCTCGAGGTAGTAGTTGTGCCACCGGGAGAGGCCGGTAGTCACGGTGGCCGCATCGACCTCGCCGTCCGGGAAGACGTGATGCCAGGCCGGGGCGTAGTCCGTCACCAGGTGCTCCCGCAGCCACGAAGCCCCTCCCCCACCGCCACCGACGAACACCTCATGCCCCAGGCTGCGGAGGCACCACATCTCCGCCACGTAGTTGCTCAGCTCGCGCACGGTGTAGTAGATCTTCACCTTCACACCCTTGGCGTGCGCGTCTGCCACGTAGGCCGCCAGCTTGTCGGCCATGCGGAAGGGGTAGTTGATGTTCGGGTTCAGCTCGTTCCCGTGGTGGGTGTTGATGATGTTCGCGCCCGAGGCGACGGCCGTCTCCGGTGGCACGTACGCGTGGTAGTACCGCTCCCGCCAGTGGGCCGGGTCGAGCGGCTTCACGGGTGTGATCAGCAGCCCGAAGCGGAAGTGCAGCTCCTCCCCCGCCCGGAGGGTGCGTTCGCCAGTGTAGGCGCGGAGCAGCACCACCTCGCCTCCCTCTTCGGTGACGGTCGCGCCCCCCTTGCCGCCGTTGCCCCACGCCTCGGGAACGCCCGCGGTGAGGTTGTAGATGTCCCACGTGTCCTGCGGGCCCTTCAGCTTGCAGTGCAGGCCGGCCTCGACCTCGCCGATCCAGATGCTGTTGTTCGCGCGTCCCGCGTCCCACACCCACTGCCATTCCGGCGGCCGGTAGCCGCCCTTCTTCCCCATGCCCATCATGTACGTCGCGATCTCCCGCCGGAAGGGGATCTCGAGGCGCATGTCCTTGACCGCGGCCTCCTGCACCGCCTTGAGCGTGAGATCGAGGCCGACGTAGCCATCCGCCTCCATCTTCGCCGTGCAGGTCGCCGCGAACGGCCCGAGCGTACTGGGCGTCTCGAAGGTCACGGCGCCCGGCGCGCGACGGAGTAGGTTGGTCTGTCCAGGCGACCACGCAACCGGCCCCTCGCCCGTCGCGACAACGAACGCCATGGGCCTCGCCAGGATCTCGTGTCCGTTGCTGTGGATCCTCGCCGGCAGCCCATCGGGCCCGAAGCGCACCTCCCGGCCGAGGCACCGGACGGCGCTGCCCCGCACCTCGAGCGGCACGTAGGGCGCCACAACCTCGTCGTCGAGGCCGATGGTGGAGTTCAGCCAGCGAAGCCGCGACTGCCGCCACAGCTCATTGTCCCCCGCGTCCTCCATGACCCGGTCGGCCACCTTCAGCACGAGCCGCACCGCCGTCTCCGGAGCGCCTGCCGGCCGCAAGGTCAACTGCCCCCGGCACTCGCCCGGCGCGGCATCGGCCGGGACCTGGACCCCAAACCACAGCGCACCGACCTTCCCCCGCTCGAGGGCGAAGAGCTTCTCGAGCCGCCTGCCGAGCCAGTCCGTGCCACCCAGGTTGAAGCAGGTGAAGGCCGAGGCGGGGATAGGCGTCCCCTGGCCGCCGGCCAGCGGCGAGTAGTCCACCGCCAGGCCGTTGATCGGCCCACCGGCCGCGTACAGGCCGACCTGGAACGCGTAGTACTCGCCGCGGAGCGCCTCGCCGCGCAGCTCCTCGCCGGGCCCGTTGCGCACCCAGCGCAGCGGCAGGTCGCCCGTCATGCGCATGGCGTGCTCCCGGTCCTCCGGGAACACGAGGTACGGCTTGCCCGGATTGCGCGCGAGCAGGTCCTTCGTCTCCTCGGCGGTCGCGATGACCTCCATCGGGTCGAAGCGGTGGAAGTCCTCCCGCGCCTGGATTCCGACCACTTCGGCCTTCGGCAGGTTCCTCCACCGGCCGGTCGCCAGGCCCGCCGCCGTGAGGCCGCACCGCTCGACCCACGCCGCATCGGCCTTCGACTCCGGCGGCGTGTACTGCAGCGCGTACGCCCACGGGAGCGGGCTCACGGTGAACGGCATGTAGTACACGTAGTACTCGCCCGCCGACTCCGCCTGGAACACGATGTCGCCGAACTCCCGCTCGACGGCCACACGGACGACATTCGTCACGGGCTTCCCGCTCGCAGCCTCCGTCACCACGATGCCCTTGGCCTCGGGAGCGGGGTCGCGCCGCCGCCAGGGGATGTGCGCCCAGACCGCGTCGGCCTTCTCGGCGACGCGGACACACGCGCGGTGGTTCCCCAGCTCCTGCGCCCAGGGGGTAGCGGGCACGCTGTAGGGCACGTCATCGGCCGCGACCGGGATCGCGCTGAACAGAACGAGGACGAACAGACCGCCCAGGGCAGGCCAGACGGAGCCGAATGTCATCGGGGAAAGCTCCTTCCGCATGGCGTCTGGCCCTCCGTATTCGACCCATGGCCCGCGCACCACCTCCTCCCCTCGCAGGTCGTGAGACGCCGGAGGCGAACCGAGGCGCAACACCTGCCCGATGAAGGAGGCAGACGCTCGATGAAGGTCCTCGCGATCCAGACGAGCCCCAATGTGGACGGCTTGACCGCCAGCCTCGCCATCGCCGCTCTGGTGGGGGCGGAATCGGCCGGGGCGGAGACGGAGCTGGTGCACCTCCGCCAGCTCGACCTCGAGACCTGCCGCGCGTGCGATCGCGGCTGGGGAAGCTGCCGCACCGAGAACCGGTGCGTCATCGAGGACGACTTCCAGGAGCTGCGCGACGCCCTCGGCGACGCGACCGCGGTCATCGTGAGCACACCGGTGTACTTCGGCGAGGTGAGCGAGGTGGCGAAGACCTTCTTCGACCGCCTGCGCCGCTGCGAGTGGGGGCGGGGCGAGGAGTCCCCGATCCACGGCACCCCCGCGATCGGGATCGCCGCCGCGGGCGGGTCGGGGAACGGCGCCGCCACTGCCCTCGTCATGCTCGAGCGCTACCTGCAGATGGTCGGCCTGCGGCCCTTCGACCTCGTGACGGTCACCCGGTTCAACCGCGAGTACAAGCTGTCCCTCGTCGAGGTCGCGGGGCGCAAGTTGGCGGAGTCGGCCAAGGGGGCGTAGAACGGCGGGCCGCGGAGACGCGGGCCCTCTGTCGCTCGCCCACAACGCCGGCGATGGGGGACAGTAGCCGCCGCCAGCCCCTGGCGGTCGCGAGAGCCAGACGGCGTGACGGCACCGGAGGGGGCTACACGACCTCCATCGTCGACGGCGGCTTGGGTGCGATGTTGTAGGTCACGCTGACGACGCCCGGCACCTCGCTGAGCAGCCGCGCGGCGAGTCGGTCCAGCATCTCCCAGGGCATCCGTGTCGGCGTCGCCACGCGGGCGTCGACGCTGTCCCAGCAGCGGACCTCGATCTGCAGCCCGAAGTCGCGCTGGTTGTTGCGCATCCCCGTCACGCGGTCTTCGTGCAGGATGGCCATGTACTGGAAGGCCCCCGTGTCTGCGAGCTCCTGCTCGGCGATCGCGGTCGCCTTGCGCACGAGCGCGATCCGCTCGCGGGTCGCCTCGCCGATGACGCGCGCGGTGAGCGCTGGGCCAGGGAAGGGCATGCGGTTGTGGACCGAGGCCGGCAGACCCAGGGCCTCGGCGACCTTGCGCACGCCGTCCTTGCGGAGCTGGATGAGCGGCTCAATGATCTGGTAGCCGAAGGCCTCCTGCGGGTCGATGCCGATCTGCTCGAAGACGTTGTGCTGCCGCTTGATGCCGGCGGCCGTCTCGTCGACATCGGTGAGGATGGTGCCCTGGAGCAGGAACTTGGCGCCGCTCTCCTTCACCAGCCGGCCGAAGACGCGCTTGTAGAAGGTCTGCGTGATCGCCTCGCGCTTCTCCTCAGGATCGGTGATGCCCGCGAGGGCGGCGAAGAACTCATCCTGAGCGTCGATCAGCTCGACACGCACCCCGAGGTCGGCGAAGAGCGTGACCACCCGCTGTGGCTCACCCTCCCGCATGATGCCGTTGTCCACGAAGTAGGTCTTCAGCCGATCCCCGAGGGCTCTATGCCCGAGCATGGTGACGGCGGACGAGTCAACACCACCCGACAGGGCGTTGATGGCGCCCCCCTCCCCCACGGTGGCGGCGACCTCCCCCACCTTCTCCTCGATGAACCTGGCGCAATCCAGTTCGGCGGCGGGTATCTCCTTGACCGACATGCTTGTCCCCTCCCTGGTGAACGGCGCTCCAGCGCCCCGGATGGCCGCGCCGGTGTTCGGACCGACCGATGCCGGAACGCGGCGTCGCGTTGTGATTCGCCGGGAGCCGTCCGTTTCCCTGTCCGCGCATCGGCCGCGCTGACGAGAGGATTCGGCCCGGGGCGGCAGGAAGTGAGCCGCTGCTATCGCAGACCCCGGGAGGTGCAGACGATGGGCCTTCGCGACATGTTCGAGCTGAGGGGCCGCGTGGCGCTTGTCACCGGAGGCGCCAGGGGCATTGGGAAGGCGTGTGCGGACGCGCTCGTGGAGATGGGTGCGGACCTCGCGCTCATCGACATTCACGAGGAGAACCTGGCCAAGGCGAGTGAGGACATCCGCAGCCGCTTTGGCGTCGGTGTGCTGATCTCGCTGTGCGATGTGACCAAGACCGACCAGGTAGCTCGGGCGTTCGGGGAGGCCATCGGGGAGCTTGGGCGGCTCGATGTCCTCGTCAACAGCGCCGGCCTCACGATCTGGGCCAAGGCGGAGGAGATGACCGAGGAGCAGTGGGACACAGTCATCGACCTCGACCTCAAGGGCACCTTCTTCTGCTGCCAGGCGGCGGGCCGCGTGATGGTCCCCCAGCGCTCGGGGTCGATCATCAACATCGCGTCGATGTCGGGCAGCATCGTCAACCTACCCCAGTGCCAGGCGAGCTACAACGCCGCGAAGGCCGGTGTCATGCACCTGACCAAGAGCCTCGCCGCCGAGTGGGCCCAGCACAACATCCGCGTCAACTCCATCAGCCCCGGCTACACCGCCACCGAGATGACCAAGACGGTGCCCGAGTACCACGAGGGCTGGTGCAAGCTGATCCCCATGGGGCGGATGGCCGAGCCGAGCGAGATCGTGGGGGCAGTTATCTACCTCGCAAGCGACGCCTCGACCTACACCACGGGCCACGACCTCGTGATCGACGGCGGCTACACGTGTTGGTGAGATGGGACGGCGGTTCTCACCACAAAGACACGAAGACACAAAGCACGGCTCGAACGGAAGCGGCGCCTGCCCGACCGGTGGTCGGGCAGGCGCCGCTTCCGTTCGAATGCTCGTCGTTGCCGCTCTTTGTGCCTTCGCGTCTTCGTGGTGAGGGCCGTTCCGCCGTCAGCGCCCTGGGATCACTGCTTGGGTTCCGCCATCCTCGACTGCAGCTTGGCGAGGAACTCCTTGTCCCGGTCACCCAGGGGGAAGGCCCTCCGGGGCCGCAGCCAGTGCACCTCCCGCCACGCTCCGGCGTAGTCGCCCTTCGCATAGAGAAGCCGCGCCCGCTCCGAGCCGGCCCCGAACCAGTCGATGCGCTGCGCCTGACCGCAGGCGGCGATGGCCTCGTCCAGCTTCCCTTGCTTGTGGAGCGCGTGGGCCAGTGTCATCCAGAAGAAGAAGTAGCGCGGGGCGAGCCGGATGCCGCGCCGGCACTCCGCTACAGACTCGTCCAGCCTGCCCGCGAGAAGGAGTGTCGAGCAGAGGTGATCCCGGGCCCAGCAACTGCCCGGATCGATCTCGACCGCCTTGCGGTGCTCCGCGATGGCCTCATCCCACCGACCCTCTGACCTCAGGGCCAGCGCCAACGTGACCCGGCTCCTGGTGTGGCGCGGGTCGATGGCGAGTGCACTGTGGCATTCGGCGATCGCCTCGTCGAACCGCTTCAGACACCACAGTTGGTACGCGACCGCCCACCGCGCCTCAACGTACCGGGGCTCCTTGTCAACCGCCCGCCGGAACTCCGAGAGAGCCGCCGCGGGCTTGTACTGGCCGGCCAGCCTCATGCCGACTGCCAGGTGCCGGTAAGCCGGTACGGACCGCTCCCACCCCCACAGACCGAACACGACGAGCAGGCCACCCACGAGCGTGGCCCCGGCGATGCGCACGACATGCCGGGCCTGGATCATGCCCAAGCTCCCCTTGCTGCCGCATACTACGCGCGGCCAAGCCCTACTTCCCCTGACGACCGGCGCCGCTCAGCGCCTCGCACCAACACAAATCCTATTGACATGGTCGGGCGGTCTGGGTACAATGCTGGCAGCTATTACTGCCAGCTTAGGTGGCATCGCAATGAGACCGGAGCGCGGGCAACCTGTCTATCCCCTCAAGATCGCCGCCGGTCTGGTGGGTCTTTCGCCCCGGACGATCCGCTTGTACGAGGAGTCCGAGCTGATCGAGCCCGCCCGCATGGGCGGCAATCGGGAGCGGCTCTACTCGGAGCAGGACCTCCAGTGGCTGCGCTGCATCCGCGACATGATCCACGAGGAGGGGCTGACCGTCATCGCCATCCGGCGGCTGCTTGATCTGATCCCCTGCTGGGAGATCAGGCGCTGCGCTCTGGGGGTGGCCGAGATGTGCCGGCCCCACCAGCGCGTGCCGGAGATGGCGACGGCAGGGGCCAGGGGCCAGGGGTCAGGGGTCAGGGTAACGGCGGAGCACGGCACGGCGGAGGGGGCGGGCGAGTCGGCGGAGCACGCCGTGGAGATCAAGCTGTTCTATGGCGTCCAGGAGCTTGGCAGCCTGCTCGAGTGCTCCCGCTGCATCGCGGCGGAGCGCGCGGCCCGGCGGGTGGCACTCAAGTACCCCGGACAGGTCACCGTTCACAAGTACGATGTCCTCTCCGAGGAGGCCAGCGCCGTGGGTGTGGTGATGCCTCCGACGATCCTCGTTGATGAGGAGCTGGTTGCCTCCGGGACGGGCATCTCCGAGGCCAAGCTTGAGCGCGTCGTGCAGCGGCACCTCGACGTGCCGAATGCTGAGTGCTGAGTGCTGAGTGCTGAATGCGGATGCACCAAGTTGGGGGGCTCGCATGACTGAGGACCAGGCGAAAGTAGCAGTACTCGGCTGTAGTGGGATCGGGAGGCTGGTGTCGACCGTCGTGCGCCAGGCGGTCTACCTGATCGCCCAGGACCGCCCTGACGAGGTCGTCGTGGTGAGCAGCGGATCGCTGACGGGTAACGTTCTCGAGGCCCTGCGGGCCGCGCGGAAGTACCCCGTGGTCGTGATCGACGGGTGCCGACCGAAGTGCGCCGACGCCATTGCCCGTGGGAGGAACCTCAACTTGGTCGCCCACGTGTGGGTTCCTGAGGTCGCGGCGAAGTATAAGCTGTCCATCGCCGGTGAGAAGCGCACGGGGCTGAGCGACAAGGGGATGGCTCTCGCCCGCAAGGTCGCCGACGAGGTCATCGACCGAGTCGACGCAACTCTCGCTGCCAAGGGGGCCCGGCCCGCTGCCGAGGGCATCGACATCGCCGCGGCCGAGCAGGAGATGAGCACGCTCTGAACGGCAGGGGACAGGTGAGGCAGTTGCAGAATGCGGTGGGCCGTTCGGGACTGTCCCCCGTTCGTGGTGGCATTCTGCAATTGCCTGAGGTGACCGGTGACAGCAACGGCAAGGACAAGGAGGCGCAGATGCCTGGCAAGGTCTGTATCCAGCCGTGTCTCGGTATCAGCTCCGCAGCCAGCACTGTGGGGCGACAGGCGGCGTATCTCGCCCACGAGCAGCTGCTCGGGCCCGAGAAGAGCGACCTCGGCTGCGCCCCGGCGCTCTATGCGGAGGTCCAGGAGGACATCGACTTCATCCGCAACGACTACGTGATCGCGGTGGAGTCGTGTGACAAGCGCTGCGCCAATACGTTGGTCGCCGGGAAGAAGGGCGACGTGCACGCGACCGTGATGGTCGAGGACGTACTCGCGAAGGCCGGTATCAGCCTTGAAGGTGAGTCACGCGAGCACTTCGAGCTGCACCACCCGGCGGTGAAGGTAGTCGCGGAGGAGATCACGCGCGTCGCTGACCAACTTCTCAGCGGCGGGGGCGGAGGCCCCTCGTGAGGGAGCCGCCTCTCTGGCGGATATGCTTCGCCGAAACCGTCGGGTCGTACATCCTCTGCTTCTTCGGGCCGGGCTCGGTGGCGGTGGCGGTCCTCTGCGCCGGCTACAACGGGTTGTGGCAGGTGGCGTCGGTCTGGGGGTTCGGCATTACGATGGCCATCTACGCCACCGGCGCCATCAGCGGCGCCCATCTCAACCCCGCCGTCACGCTCAGCGTCGCGATCTTCCGCAAGGGCGCATTCCCGAAGTCCCGAATCGCGCCGTACATCATCGCCCAGATGGTCGGCGGCGTTCTGGCGGCGCTGACGCTCTGGACGCTGTTCAACCCGACTTGCCGCGCCTTCGAGGCCAAGCACAACCCGCCGATCGTCCGAGGGGAGCCGGGCAGTCAGCTTTCGGCGATGTGGTTTGGGGAGTACTTCCCGAACCCCGCGATGTATGGCACGGATGAGCAAGCCTTCCAGCAAGTCACGCCTGCCATGGCGTTCGGAGCGGAGGCGCTCGGGACCGCGCTGCTCCTCTTCTTCATCTTCGCCCTCACCGATAAGCGCAACCAGCTATCGCCCACGCGGTACCGGCTCGAGCCCTTCTTCATCGGCTTCACGGTGGCCATCATCATCGGGATCCTCGCCCCGATCACCCAGGCCGGCTTGAACCCGATGCGTGACTTCGCGCCGCGCATCGTCGCGTACTTCGCCGGCTGGGGCAGCATCGCCATCCCCGGTCCGCGCGGGATCGACATCTGGGTCTACATCATCGCTCCCCTCATCGGCGGACCGATCGGCGCGGCCGTGCACCAGGCCCTGCGGTCCGGCGGCATTGAGGAGGAGGAGGTACAGAGTGAAGCAGCGTAGCGCGCCATGCCGCCTGGTCCTGCTCGGATGGGCGCTCCTGGCGCCCGTCGCCGGCGCCTGGGCCTCACCCAGCGGCCTCAACAACATCCCCACTGCGGACGTCGCCCCCTTCGGCAAGCTCGTCTTGCAGCAGTACACGAACATTGGCGGCGGCGAGCCGCCCGCCTTCTACGTGGGCGCCAAGTGGGGCGCCCTGCCACGGCTTGAGGTCGGGATCGACGACCGATTCGCGGGTGGCGGGGGTCCGACCGCGTCGCCCGTCGCCCAGATCAAGTTCCAGGTCCTGCGCAACGACAAGCGACTGTCACTCGCGGTCGGCGCCGCCAACCTCGGGGACACCAGGCACAACGGCGACCCCGCGTTCTACCTCGCCCTCAAGCGGCGCCTGGTGCCCAAGGTCCGCGGGCACCTCGGCTTCATGAACCAGGGCAGCCAGAACAGCCTCTTCATCGGTGCCGAAGGTGACATCGTCAGAGGCTGGTCCTGGCGAACGGACGCGATCCAGACAAACCACATGCACGATGTGCTCTTCGGAGTCGGGGCCATCGGCCCCCTCCGGAAGGACATACTCCTCGAGGCCTGGACCTCTCTCCCCACCCAGGCCGGTGTCGATGAGTCGTACATGCTCAAGTTCGATTGGTTGATCGGCAAGCAGGCGCAACACGCAGAGCAAGGTCCGGTGGGGGCGGTCGCCTGACCGCCCCCGCCGGCCCGGCCCTCGACGACGACCCCGACCCTCGATGAAGCCCACTGGCGCGCTCACCCGACTGTGACGGGCCAAGAGAGGAACCTGAGCGGCGGGGCAGCGAATACCCCCCGTCGTCCCGCCTTTGCCGTTCCTGTCACCTGTCACCTTCCGGAGGTGTCCCATGACCGCCCGCGAGCGATTCTCCGAGACCTTCCACTTCGGTTCGCCCGACCGACCGTATATGATGCCTCAGTGGGTGTTCGGCGATACGATCAAGCGCTGGCAGAGCGAGGGCCTGCCGAAGGACGTCCACTTCAGCGCCTACTTCGGCTTCGACCGGTATGAGACCATCCCGCTGAACATGGGGCTGATCCCCGGCATCGAGGAAGACACGGTCGAGGAGACCGAGCACTACCGCATCGTCGATGACGAGCTCGGCGGCCGGCGGAAGGTCTGGAAGGACCGCGAGATCGGGATGCCCCAGTGGATCACCTACCCCCTGCGCAACCGCGACACATGGCAGGAGTTCAAGCGGCGGCTCGACCCCAAGGCGCCGTGCCGCTACCCCCTCTACTGGGAGGACGCGAAGCGCTGCTGGCAGGGGCGCGACTACCCCCTCGGCATCCACGCCGGGTCGTACTACGGCTGGCTGCGGAACTGGATCGGGATGGAGCACCTCGCCGTGCTGTACTACGACGACCCGGACCTGGTGGCGGAGATGACCGACTTCATCGGCGACTTCGTGCTCGCGGTCATCCGCCGGGCCGTGGAGGAAGTCGACCTCGACTTCGCCGTCTACTGGGAGGACATGGCGATGAAGACGGGGTCGCTCATCTCGCCCAGGCTCTTCCGCCAGTACATGTCGCTCAACTACTGCAAGGTCAACACGTTCCTCCGGGAGCACGGGATCGACATCCACATGGTCGACTCCGACGGCAACGTCGATGCGCTCATCCCGCTGTGGCTCGAGGTCGGCGTCAACATGGTGTACCCGATGGAGCAGGCGTCGGGCTGCGACATCCTGGCCTACCGTGAGAAGTACGGGAAGGAGCTGCTCATCATGGGCGGCATCGACAAGCGCGCGCTCCGCACCGACAAGGCAGCAGTCGAGCGCGAGGTGATGAGCAAGGTGCCCCAAATGGTTGGGGCGGGCGGCTACTCCCCCATGGTGGACCACGCCGTGCCGCCGGACGTATCGCTCCAGAACTTCCAGTGCTACCTCGACCTGTGCCGGGACATCTTCGCGGGGTGACGGCATGGAACCACGAAGACACGAAGACACGAAGAACGGCAAGGCAAGGCTGAGGCCAACGGCGCCGGCGAGCCGACGGGGGGAGTCTGGGCGGTCGGCCTCGCCGTTGCCGCACCTCTGCCTTTCTTCGTGTCTCTGTGTCTCCGTGGTGATCGCCTTTGCCGTTCCCTCCTGCGCCCTCGCCGCCGGCTACCCTCGCATCGCGAACCTCTGGGGCATCTGGCCCCAGGGGAGGGACTACGACCGCTACGCGAAGTACGGCCTCCTCGTGAGCGGCGGCGGCTCGCCGGAGGCCTGGCGGCGGTTCCGCAGCGAGATGCGCACACGCGACTCGGACGTCATGCTCCTCGGCACGGCGCCGCTCATGAACCTCGGCTCCCCCGAGAGCACCAAGTGGATGAAGGACGAGTGGTTCCTGCGCCGGCCGAACGGCGAGAGGATCAACTGGTGGGCCGGGCAGTGCTACGTCCCGAACCTGCTCATCGACGAGTGCCTCGACGCGCTGCTTCAGGAGACCGAGAAGGCCTATGCCGAGGTGCTCCGCGACAAGACCATCAACGGCATGTTCTACGACAGCGTAGTCGGGCGCGCGAGCTGGCTGGGCGAGGTGGACACGAACCGCGATGGCGTCGCGGACGTGCCGGCCGAGATCGACCCGAAGTGGCACGAGCGCCAGAGCCTCTTCTTCGACCGGTTGCGCGAACAGTACCCGGGAGTCCTGATCCTCGCCAACGACGTTGACGCCGGGCATGCCCCTCACGTGAACGGGCGGCTGTTTGAGGGGGCGCCACTCCTCGATCGCCTCCTCGACCGCGCGATCGGCCCGAGCGAGGCGGTCAAGACGCTCAACGGGTGGTCGGCCGACTCCGTGCAGCCGGGCATCACCTTCTGCCTCATGACCCACCCCCTCGGCTGGCAGGGGTGGCGCGTCGGGCGGGGCGACAAGGTGACGACCCCGGGCGAGGTTGACCGGGTGCGCCGCGACTTCGCGCGCATGAGAACCGGGCTGCTCGCGGCGCTGATGACTGACGCCTACTACGCCTATGACTTCGGCACTGTGTGGTATGGGCTCCCCTTCTGGTACGCGGAGTACGATGCGCCGCTCGGGCAGCCGAAGGGGCCCGGGCACGAGGTCTTCGAGGTGCCGCCGGTGCCCATCCTCGACTGGCGCGCCGGGCAGCCGACGGAGGCGTTCACCTTGGATGTGCCGGGCAAGGTGACGCCGCAGGGCATCGAGGGCGAGGTGCCGGATGTCGGCGGCTGGCAGCGCCTCTTCGCCACGAGCGCCCGGCAGGTGCCCCTCGAGCCGGGCAAGACCTACCGCCTCGAGGCGGAGTGCGAGGTCCTCGGCAAGCCGACCTCGGCCTTCCAGTTCGATGTGCGCACTGGGAAGGGCGGCGGGGAGCACCACGACAAGGGAGTCCAGAACAACGCGGGCGAGACGGGAAGCGCGTGGCACATCGAGGTCACCATCGTGCCGGACGACTTCGACGACTACGTCCTCGAGTGGCACGTGCTCGGGGCGGGAGCGCTGAGGCTGAAGAGCCTGAGCATCCGGCTGGTGGGAGAGAGCTACTGGCTGCGTGAGTTCGACGGTGGGGTCGCCCTCCTGAACGGCTTGGCGCAGCCCATCACCGTCAAGCTCAAACAGCCGATGCGGCGCCTGAGGGACGACCAGGCCCCGAGGCACGTGGCTGAGGTCGACGATGGCGCGCCGGGGTTCTCATGTCAGGGAGCATGGCAGGCTACCGATGGCGAGGACCACTACTGCGGCGCGGGGTACCGCGCCGCCGCCAGACCGGGGGACACGGCGAGGTGGACCTTGTCACCGCCCAGCGACGACAGGTACACCCTCTTCGGCTCCGTGCCCGGCGGGAAGGGCTTGACAGGGGCGGCGATGTACCGGGTCCGCGCCGAGGGTACGGAACAGACGATCAACGTGAACCAGCGCGCGTATGACGGCGGGTGGGTGAAGCTGTTTGAGGTGAAGCTGTCGCAGGGCGAGCGCTGCGTGGTCGAGCTGGTGAGTGGAGGCGCCGGCGCCACGGCGGCGGACGCGATCCGGGCCGAGAGCGCCGCGCGCTACAACGACGGCGCCACCGTCGAGAGCGTCGAACTCGGCCCGCTCGACGGTGCGATACTGCTCAACGGTTGACGACAGGAGTCAGCCCTCAAGGGCTTCCTGCCCGCCACGCACGGGCCGTCGCCGTGTAGGGGCGCGGTTCACCGCGCCCGATCGTGTAGAGGCGCCATTCACGGCGCCCATGGCCTCGCAGCGAATGAGCACCGAGCGAGAACCAGAGCTGGACGTCGTGCTTCCGGCCGGGGGGAGAATCCCCGCGGAGTTCGCGGCCGCGGTAGGCACGGACGTCAAGACCCTGATCGAGATCCGCGGCCGGACGGTGCTTGAGCACGTGCTCTCCGTCCTCCGGGCGAGCGAGCGCATCGGGCGACTGGTTGTCGTCGCCGCCAAGGAAGTGGCCGACCATCCGGCGGCGCGTCTGGCCGACGCGGTGGTGCCCGAGGGCGCCTCGGGCGCCGACAACTGCCTGCGGGGGCTCGACTGGCTGCGGGAGCAGAGCGGCGGGCGGACCTCAGGGAGGGTGCTGATCTGCACGACCGACCTCCCGCTCCTCACCACCCAGGCGGTGGAGAGCTTCCTGGACGCCTGCCCGCCGGAGGCGGGGGCGTGCGGGTCGGTCATGGAGCGACGCGACTTCGAGGCCGCCTTCCCCGGCTTCGTGAAGACCTTCGTCCCGCTGCGCGATGGGGCTTTCCGCATGGGCGGAGCGTTCCTCATCGATCCTGAGCCCATCGAGCGCGCGCGGGTCCAGTTCGAGCGGGTCTTCACCGGGCGCAAGCAGCACTTGGTGATGGCGCGCCTGCTCGGGCCGAGCTTCTTGCTGCGGTTCGTCCTTCGCCGGCTGACCGTGGCGGACGTGCAGAGGCGGTGCGAGGCGATCCTCGGTTGCCGGGCCTACGTGTGGCCGCAATGTCCTCCGGAGCTGGCCCTGGACATTGACCACCTCAAGGACTACCGCTACGCGCTGACCTTGATCCGGTCGCAGGGGCGACCCGATGGGTCACCCAAATGCCATCCACCGGCAGGTCCAGACTCGGCTCCCCCTCGACGACCCACACACTGGGAGGTACGGTCGTGACGGACCCTGGCAGACCCGGACTCGTGGCCGACAACTACTGCTTCGCCTGCGGCCCGGCGAACCCGAAGGGCCTCCACCTCACCTTCCGCTTCGAGGGCGATGCCTACGTCTGTGACTTCACCCCCGCCAAGGAGTACCAGGGGTGGGATGACATCATGCACGGCGGCATCGTTGCCACGGTCCTGGATGAGGTGATGACCCGCATCCTCTGGGAGAAGGGCATCAGCGCCATGACCGCCGAGATGACGGTGCGGCTGAAGAAGCCTGTCCCGATCGGCCGGCCTGCCACGGCCCGGGCCAGAATCACCGAAGCCCGCAAGCGGCTGTACCTGACCGAGGCTGAGCTGCTGCTGGCGGATGGCTCGGTGGCCGCCACGGCGACCGGGAAGTTCCTGGTGGTGGACCAGCCGACGCGCTAGGTTGTGCGACCACAGGGTACGCAGCTCTTCGGCGGGAGCGCGGGCATCCCGGCCAACTGCAGGTCTGCCATGTTCTTCGATGCCGCCATGATGGCCCGGGCGTGTGCCGAGATCGAGCGGATGCTCGTCGGCGCGAAGGTACGCGAGCCGGTGCAGCTCCGCCACGACGAGATCGGGCTCATCTTCGGCCGGGACCTCCGCGAGGGTGGCCTGCTCCTTTCCTCCTCGCCCGAGGCGGGGCGCGTGTGCCTCGGGTCTCCGGAGAAGCCGACCGCGCCGCCCCAGACCTTCGGGCTTGCGCTGCGGAAGTACCTCCGGGGCGCGAGGCTGCGGGCCGTCGAGCAGCTCGGCTTCGACCGAGCCCTGCGCCTCGAGTTCGAGGACTGCCTGGGCTTCGGCCGCGAGTGCCGGCGCGCGCTGGTCATCGAGGTGATGGGCAAGCACGGGAACATGCTCCTCTTGGACGAGGACGACACCATCGTCGCCTGCGCCAAGCACGTGCCCGGCCGGCTGAACCGCTACCGCGAGATCATGGCAGGCGAGCCGTACATCCCGCCGCCTCGGTTCGAGAAGCTCGACCCTCGCGAGGTGACCGGGGAGCAGCTCGCCGAGCGCGTCCAGTCGCAACCGGACGCCGACCTCCAGACCTTCCTCCTCGCCCACTGTCTCGGTACGAGCAAGGCATTCCTGGCCGAGGTCCTCGCCCGATTCGGACCGGCGCCTGAGGTCGGGTTGATGCCCCACAGCCGTCTCGCGACCCTTGCCGACCTCCTCTGCGCACTGACCGCTGAGGCGCGTGCCGAGGGCCCGGTGTACGTCTACGAGGCTGGCGGGCGCTCGGACCTTCCAGCGTGCTTCGCCTACCCCATGCGACTCCAGTGCTGTGGACCTCCCGTCCGCCACGAGCCACACCTGGGCGCTGCCCTCTCCCCCATCCTGGCCGCCGAGACCGAAGCTCGACGCGCTCGGGAGACACGCCAGCGGCTGGTCGGAGCGGCCTCCGCGCTGTTGCGGGACGTCGACCGCCGCCTCACCGACTGGCGGGCGCGGGTCCGCAAGGCCGAAGCCGCCGAAGAGGACCGCAGGACCGGCGAGCTGCTTCTCGCTCACCCTCACGCGGCCTCGCCCCACGCCGACACGGTCCAGCTGGTGGACTACTTCGCCGAGGGCACGCCCACCATCACGGTCGCGCTCGACCCGCCCGGCAACGTGTACGCCACAGCGGGGAGGCACTTCGCTCGCTACAAGCGCGCCCGCCGCCTGTTGACGAAGCTCCCTCCGCTCATCGAGGAGGGCGAAAGCGAGAGTCGGTACCTCGAGTCGGTGTTGGCGGAGGTCGAGCTGGCCGAGGGGCTGGAGGACCTGGCGACCATCGAGGACGAGCTCAGCGGGCAGGGCTACCTGCGCGCGAAGCAGCCTGGCCCGGCGGCGCCTCCACGACGTCGTCGTGGGCAGGCGGAGGCGCCGAAGCTGCGCGCCGCCACGTCACCTGACGGCTACCCGGTGCTCTACGGCACGAACCACCTGCAGAACGAGGAGCTTGTCCGCCGCGCCGCGCCGGACGACATCTGGCTGCACGTCCAGGGCGCGCCCGGAGCCCATGTCCTCATCCGGACAGACGGCCAGCCGGAGAAGGTCCCTCAGACCACCCTCCTCGAAGCCGCGCGGATCGCGGCCCGCTGGTCGCGCTTGCGCAACCAGGGCGCTGTGGACGTGGACTACACGCTGGCGAAGCACGTCCGCAAGGCCAAGGGGGAGCGGCCGGGGATGGTCTACTACACGCACCAGAGGACGCTGACGGTGGGCCTGTGAGCGCAGCGCGTCACGCTACCGCGGGAAGTGCCCGGGGATGCCGCTCCCGTCAGGGGACGTCACCAACCCCTCCTCCTCGAGATCGGGGAACGCGAACCAAGTCCACACCCACACGCCGATCGCGGCCATGAACCCGACCCCGATGGCCACGCCCACGCCCCCCGAGGCCACCCAGACCAGCCGGCCGACTGCGAAGCCGATCGTGCCCGACCCGATGAGCCGGAACACCCACGGCCCGTAGTCGACGAACCCCATCCAGCCCTCCTCGATCACACGCAGGATGAACGGAGCAGCGTCGCGCGAGTAGGCCAGGGGCCGGGAGACGAGGATCGCCATCGCGCCCGAGGTGGACAGGGCGACGATCACCACGGCCTCTTGGGCGCCGGCGGGCAGCAGGGGTTCCGAGACGCCCAGCAGTATGCCCGCCACAGTGCCGCAGACAATCCACAGGGGGTAGGCGACGTTGTACAGCCAGGGCATCCGATCGAGGGCGTGAACCCAATCGGGTCGCGTGCGGCTCCGTCGATGGAGCAGCAGCTTGCCGCCGGGGGGCATCGTGGGGCTCCGAGGCGGGCTAGTAGTCCCGCTGGAGCTGGTTCATCACGACCTCACGGACCGTGGGCACGGCCAGCAGAACCTCCTGCACCGCCTCCATCGTCTTGTCAAGGCTCATCCCGCTTGTCCCGGCCGCGCCGCGCATGACCCGGATGCGTCCCTCGAGGTAGATGATGTGGTTGAGTGCGCGGATGTTCAGCTTGCTCATGTCCAGAGCGAACTTGGCGATCTCGCGCTCGCACGTCCGGCGCAGCTTCTTGTCCTCCAAGGGCATCGTGACGCTCCTCCTCGGGCGGACATCCGCCCGCATCTTCCACCAACGGCATTATACCGGGTCTCGGGTGGGCGGTCAACCGAGACGCGCACGGATACACGAGGCCGTGAACCCAAAAGCCGTTGACAGCCCTCGAACCTCTGGTATAATAGCAGCCCAGCCGAGGTGGCGGAATTGGTAGACGCGCTAGCTTGAGGGGCTAGTGAGCATAGCTTCGTGCGGGTTCGAGTCCCGCCCTCGGCACCACAAACCACGGGCTGTCGTGGGCGCCGGCGGTCGCGGTGTGGGCGGTTAGCTCAGCTGGGAGAGCGTCTGTCTCACGCACAGAAGGTCAGAGGTTCAAGCCCTCTACCGCCCACCAGACGCCAGGCGGCACGCGCGGGCGTAGCTCAGTTGGCAGAGCACCAGCTTCCCAAGCTGGGTGTCGCCGGTTCGAATCCGGTCGCCCGCTCCATCAACCAGCCGCGTAGGACAGCGATCTGCGCCCGTCAGGCCCCTGACCACAACAGCGGAAGTAGCTCAGCTGGTAGAGCGCCTCCTTGCCAAGGAGAAGGTCGCGGGTTCGAGTCCCGTCTTCCGCTCCAGACCATCCCCGATGCGGGCCGGGCAGCGCCCGGCTTGCGTCGTCTCTGACGGAACCTGTCGCGCGGGCAAGGCGGCATAGCCAAGTGGCTAAGGCGGTGGTCTGCAAAACCACTACTCGCCGGTTCGATTCCGGCTGCCGCCTCCAACACGGACCTCGCGGGCGAGCTCCACGGCTCGCCTGTCTCGTTCTCAGGGCAGGCCACGTCCCCATCGCACTCACATAGCGGATCCGCCCGCCGGGGTGGCGGAACGGGTAGACGCATGGGACTTAAAATCCCATGAGGCTCAGGCCTCGTGAGGGTTCGACTCCCTCCCCCGGCACCAAGATGCGCAGATGGGCCCCAGAGCCCCGTAGAGAGGGTTCTGCGGCCCTTTCCGTTCTCCCGCTCAGCCCTCAGCGACAGGGGCCGATCCGGCTCGAAAGGCTCAAGCAACTCGCGAGGGCGATCCCGCCAAGTCCGCTGCGAAGAAGTCTCATGCGACTCGCCACCGAGCCGCGCGCGGATTGGCCGCTACGGGGTCACAACGCGCCGTAGCGCGCATCGGCATCTCCTCCGAAAGGCGCCTGAGACTTGAGTCCCCTGTACCGAGGGGGCACCATGCCACTCATACGATCTCGCGCAACTCAGCCGTCCCTGACCATCGCGGAGGCAGTGCGGGAGTACCTTCTGGACTGCAGAATCCGCAACCTCAGCGACCAGAGTCTCGCCTTCTACAAGCGGCGGTTGGGTGACTTCCTGGAGCCGTGGTGGACCAAGCAGTTGGTGGACCTCACGCGCCAGCAGATCAAGCCACGGATCGGCGAGTACCTCGGGCGCTACTCCCCAGCGACAGTGAACGCCTACATCGGGTGTGTGAAAGCCCTGCTCAACTGGGCGCTGCGCGAGGACTACGATGTCGGTACGGACCCCAGGGCTCTGCGGAAGGTGAAGGAGCCGCGCCGGATCATGCCCCATCTCGCCGATCCCCAGGACATCGCCCGACTGCTTGCACAGCCCGACCGGAGGCGCTTCACCGGCATCCGCGATCACATGATGATAATGCTCATGCTGGACACAGGCATACGCCTGGGCGAGCTGGTGGGCCTGGACGTGGACGACGTGAAGGGGGGTCATCTCGTCGTCGGGGGCAAGGGGAATAAGGAGCGCATCACTCACGCCGCCGGGGCCACCACCCCCCAGGCCCTGACGCGAGAGGAGATATCCTACCTGATCCGCCAGGCGGGAAGGGTTCCGGTGGAGAGAGACACGCTGTATGCCACCGTCGGCGCCGAGTAGCGGGGGGCGGGGTGCGCGGGAGTCGGGCTGGATTGCGGGGACACTCATCTCGCACGGTCTCCGTGAATCCCCCAACCGGAGTCCGGGCCGCTGAAGGGGGGCTCTGGCTCGTAGGTGAACGACCCGTCCTCGCCAAGGCTAGTGAGCTCGCCAGGCTGCTCGGATGCTCAAGGGCGTGGGTGACGAGGCTGCTGGGTTCGGGCGTCGTCCGTCTGGGGTAGCCGGAAGGCGCACGTGGCACGAGGGCCCGCCCAAGAGGGGCGGGCCCCGGTGCGTGTTCCGTGCTTCCCGCGTTGGCGATCCGCGCACTGGGCGCCTGGCGGCCTAGTAGGCCGGCGACCAGTCCGGCGTGAACTCGGCGGCGTTCCGCGTGCTGGTCAGGTTCGTTGCGGTGCCACCCGTTGCGGCGATCCGGAAGACATCCTTGATGCCGCCTGCTCCGGCGTCCGTGTACGCGATGTAGCGGCCATCCGGTGACCAGGTCGGCCTCACGCCATACCCGGTGACCACCGTCCGGACCATGGTGAGCGTTGGGGGACTGGTGGACGTATCGACCGTGCCCGCGTAGATGCCGCGAGGGGCTGCGATGCCGTCGCGACAGAACGCCAGCTCCCGAGGGTTGGCCGGGTTCCAGTGGAGGTACCGGATGTCGGTGATCGGCGCACTCTTCACTGGCGCCGGCCCGGTCATGTCGATCAGCCAGGTCTCGTAGGGGACGCTTACGCCCCCGTCTGCCTGTCCGTCAACGGCGATGAAGTCGCCGTCGGGAGACCACTTCGGCCACCAGAGGTGGTCGTGCTCCCACGGTACCGGGTCGTAGTTCGGGTCCTCGGGGTCGGTGGGCGGCCAGAGCTGGGTCACGGTTCCAGCCGCCAGATCGGCGACCCAGAGCGAGATGCCCTCGCCCGAGATACCCCGGGAGAACAGGATCTTCGTCCCATCCGGCGACCAGTCGGGCGCGGTGTCGTCTGAGACGTAGCCGGGCGGCCCATACGGCCCCGAGGTGGTGATCTGCGTCTGGTTCGTCCCGTTGCCTTCCATCAGCCAGATGCACTTGTCTTTCTTGTAGGCGATACGGGCCACCTGCCGGTGCCAGTCGGGAAGCAGGCCCGCCCCGATGGCTACCTTCCCCGTGCCATCCGTGTTCATCGTGTAGATGGTGCCACTCACCGAGAACGCGATCTTCTCTCCCGTGGGCATCGGCGGCGGCGGCTTCGGCGGTTTCGCCGCCACATTCTCGCTCGGGCCGCTTACCCCGCCCGAGCCTCCACATCCGCACAGCAGAACGACCAACGCCAAGGCGCACAACGCTGCCAGCATGGCTCCTACCTGTCTCATCTCTCCACCTCCCTTTCGTGGTGCTCAAGGTTGCCGGATGCTGCTCACCGGCTCAGGCGTAGTGACGTGAGGGCGCGACTGCAACCACCGTCCGCGGTGTGGCTTCTGATCTCCACGAGGTACGTCCCCGCCGGGACCTTCAGGCCGTTGTCGGCGCAGGCGTTCCAGACCAGGGAGTTGAGGCCGGCGGCCACCGGGCGATCGACGACCAGGGTCCGGATCGGTCGGCCGGCGATGTTGAGGATGGTGACCGAGACGCTGGCGTTAGTGCTGAGGGTGAAGGTGATCTGGGCGCCGGCCCGGGTCGGCAAGGCGCAAGCGCTGGTGATCTGTGCCCCGCCGGCGGCGAGCCCTGTCACCGTGTCGCCCTTGTGAATCACGATGCTGCCGCCACCGAGCTCGGTGCCTGCGTAGGAGTCGTCGTTCTCGGCGGGCTGGTTGTCGTAGACGAGGGTGTCCCCGTTGCTCTGATCCCAGATCTTGATCCGGAACTTGTCGACACCGCCGCCCCCGCTGATCTGGCCGTCGGTGGCCGTCAGCATGAAGCCGAAGTTGCCGGCGTTGTTGATGGTGCCGACGCCCTTGTACTTCGCATGGCATCCCGCGACCACCAGCCACTGGTACACGTCGCTATGGAAGTTCAGGCTGGCGACCTTGAACTGGAACTCCGTCTGGCCGGTGGGCACATGGGCGCCCTTCAGGTACTTGGAGACAAAGCCAAAGCTCGCCTTACCGGTCAGGTCTGGGTTGGCAGCGTATGCACCGGCAGGAGAGGTGATCCATCCGCCACCCGTTACGAAGCCGCCGTCGGTGTCGTAGACGACCACGTACTGGAAGTGCGCCCTGGCTTCAGCGCCCGCGAGATCCTTGAGCGTGAGCGTGACGCCATAGACTCCCGCCACCGTGTAGAGGTGATCGCCCGTGACGCAGCTGGCCAGCGGATCCACGCTGCCCGCGCAGGGGGCCGTACCATCGCCCCAGTCCCACATGGCCGTGTGTGAGTCACCCAGGGCCAGGTCGGGGTCCGCCAAGGTGGCGGTGGCCGACAGGGCAGAGCCCACCGGTACCGGGTCAACCGCGGCGACGATGAGGCCCAACTCCGGTGCGTGGTTGTGTGGCCCCTCGTACGCACCCATGTCAGCGACGCCGTCCTGGGTCCGGGGTCTCCCGTCAAGGTCAAGCAACGGGAGTTGCGGCGCTTGGTTCGTCCCGGCGTTGATACACGGGGACCCCAACCGCAGGTGGTAGTCGCCGGTCCCCGCATCGAGGAAGGATGGGTCCGCGGAGATGTTGCCGGTGCCGTCCAACACCGCCCCCGGCGGCGCCGTACCCACGTCCGAGTATGTTACTGTCGCCGGCAGCCCACACACGTCCTCGGCCCCTGTACTCCCCCAGAGGATGCAGTTCGCGAGGGTCGGTGTCGGGTACGGCGTGTAGCCGCCGCTGTCCGTACAGAAGCCTCCGCCGGCGTTCCCTGCGATCGTGCAGTTGGTGAGCAAAGGCCGCGAACACCTGCTTGCGACCACGCCTGCCCCCAGGCCAGCCGAGTTCCCGGCGATGACGCAGTTCACATAGGACCCGGGGGAGCCTGCCTCTATCAGCATTCCCCCGGCCCTCGCCGCGGCCTGGTTGCCAGTGATGACGCTGCTCTCCAGGCGGAGGTCGTAGGCATCAGGGCCAACCATCAGCCCGCCGCACTCGGCCCCCGCCCTGTTGTTCGCGATATGGCAGCCCTGCAGCGTGACCCACCCGGACTGAACCCACACGCCGCCGCCGCTCCCCGATGCCGCGTTGTCCCTGACCACTAGATTCCTCAGCGTTGCGCGCACCCACATATAGTCATAGAACCCGACGCGATCGAGGCCAATGCCCCCCCCCTCGTAGCGGGACTGGTTCCCCGCAACGACGTCGCCGCACATGGAGACACTCAGAATCACGCGCAACGCCACCCCCCCGAACCGGCGAGCCGAGTTGCCGGTGAAGCCATTGCCGACCGACACCAGTCCGCCTGCGAACCCGGGTGCCGTCATATACAGCCCCCCGCCTTCCGAGCGGCTCACGTTCCGGGAGACCTCGTTCTCGGTCAGCGCGACCTTTCCCCCTATGACATAGATGCCTCCCCCATCGTTGGAGGCGGTGTTCTCTGTGATGCGGTTGTAAGCAAGCTCCAGCAGAGGCCCCGCTGTGGAGGTGGCTCGGGCACCGACGCCGCCACCGCCTGTTCCGCTTGAGCTGTTGTGGTGGATGTGGTTGCGGATCAGCTTGACGGGTGTCGGGAGCCACCCCCCCGAGAGGACCAGCACGCCGCCGCCGCACGGGAAGCCGCTCTGTTCCCAGGCCGCGTTGCCCGTGATGACGTTGTCCTGGAGCGCTGGGGCCCCTCCCCTTACTATGATGCCACCCGCGAGGGGGGCGGACCCCCCAGTGAAGGTGAAGCCCTGCACGACGGCACCTGCTGGCACGCCATTCATGTCCAGACATCGCCCGGGACCTGGCAGGCCGTCCCGGTCGATGTCCGCGCTGATGATAGTCTCGCTGGCGCCGGCCCCAGCGAGCTGGATCAGTTTGCCCTGCCACGATAGGCACTCATAGTACGTCCCTGCGGCCACTTGTACCGTGTCCCCCGCCTCTGCGGCGTCGATCGCAGACTGGATGGTTGGGTAGTCCGCAGGTACGTTGCGGACCGCGGCACCGGCGTGTGCACATGAGAAGATGCACACTGCGGCAATGACGACCAGGGTCCGTTTCATCACAATGATCTCCCCCCTTAGCTGCTGCCTGGGCCCGAAGGGCCATGGTGTCAGGCTATGCCGTACGCGAGGCGTGGTGACCAATCCGGCATTCGTCCCTCGCCCAGCGTTGTGACCAGATCGCCGTTGGCGGTCATGACGACGATCTGCGATACGGGTCCGCTGCCTGCGAGCGGCTCCCGCTCAAAGACGATATGCTTGCCATCGGGCGACCAGGATGGATGGCGGTCGGTGGTGTCGCCGCCGTCGGTGAGCCGGGCCCGCATCTGCACCTCGCGGGCCGCCTCATCCACGAGCACCACCCAGATCCCCTCGCCGTGGGAGTACGCCAGCCATCGGCCATCCGGTGCCCAGTCCGGCTCATCCCCCGGCACCAGGAACCACGCCTCGCCGCCCTCGGCCGGCATGGCGTAGATCCCCGGCGGGCTCGCGAAGGCGCGGCGAAAAGCGATGGCCTGGCCGCCGGGTGACCAGGCTGGCGAGGACTCCAGCAGATGGTGGTCGGTGAGCTGGTGTGTGGCGCCGGAAGCGACCTCGAGGATGAACAGGGCATCCGCCCCGGTCCGATTGCCGCGGGAGAAGACGATCCGGTTCTCGTCGGGAGACCACGCCGGGAAGTCGTCATCGGCAGCGGGCTCGGCCGTCAGCCGCTCCTCGCCCGGACCGTCATGGTTCACCACGTACAGGCCACCGTAGCCATCGCGCCGGGAGGCGAAGCACAGGCGCGTACCGTCGGGGCTCCAGCAGGGCCCGTAGCTCTCGCCCCGCCCTTCGCCGCCGGTCAACTGCCGCACATCCGTCCCGTCGGCACTCATCGTGAAGACCTGCTCCCCAAGCCCGGGTACCAACCGAGTGAAGACGATCCTCCCGCAGTCTTGGCTTCCCATCGTGCCCGTACTCAACGCGACTCCGGCGCGAGCGAGCAGGAGAACCCGTCTCGACAGCGAACCCTTCCTCGCAGACGACGGGGTCCCGCCCAAGTGACCAAGAATGGTCACGGTATTCCGGGGGTGTGTCATGGGACCGGCGCAGACGATGGGGACGTTCCTGAGGGTGTGGCGGTCGGAGTGGGCGGGGTTGAGTCGTGCCCAGCTAGCGATCGCTCTCCACGCGCTCTCCCCGAAGACCAAGGGCGTGACACCGCGCGTCATCCGCCGTTGGGAAGAGGGCCAAGCGCCCGCGACCACCGAGGAGCTGGAAGCGCTCCTCACGGTCATGCGCACGCATGGCCTCTCGGCTCCCGAGGTCAAGCAGTTCCGCACCGCAGTCTTCGCCGCGTGCCTGGATCGCCACTATCCCGAGGCGTTCACCGGCGAGGACTTCGCTCAACGGCGGGATGTGGATGACGCCGCCCTGTCCCTGTACTTCACCCTGTGCATCCGGCCGTGGGAGCAGGGCGTCGTGCAGGGAGTCGCCTGTCTGGAGGCTCTCCGCGCAGAAACGGCAGACCGCCTCCACCCCGGGGCTTCGGGCCCTCAGCGGCGGCGGCAGGAGATGGCCTTGGCCCTACTGCACAGCGCCTTCTCGGGGGTGCACGGTCACTTCGGTCGGTACCGCCTGGCGGCGGATGCGGCTGCCGTCGGTAGAACCATCGTGGATCAGCGCTTCAACGGACGACTCACGTACTGGATCACAGCGGACACGCTCCGCGCTGAGCAGCTGCAGCACACCGGCTACCTGACGGGGTCCAGTGCTGTCGTGCCCGAGCTGCTCAAGCTCTACCACCGGGCGGTCGCGGAAGGCGATCAGCGACTCCTCGGGCGCGCGATCGGGTTGGCGGTGGACTGCCTGCCGATGACGGACCAGCGCGACTGGCCGGTCGTCGTCCGCAGCCTGGGGGATGCCCACTTGGCCTCGGCCAAGGCCATCGACGGCGCCCACGGTGTCGCCATCGCCCATCTCTGCCAGGCGGGGGCGGCGCTTGAGTTGGGCGCCTGGGCCGATGTCGAACGTCACCTGCGAGGCTTCGACCACTGGCACAGCGATGAGAGCATGTGGTGTCGCCTCCGGTGGGAGAACTACATGGGTGTGTTCGCCCGCAAGCGGGGGGACTGGACAGAGGCCATCGAGCACTTCGGCAGGACGCTTCCCCTGCTCGACCTACTCGGGGACCACGGGCATGCAGACTGGAACCGAACCCTGATCCGGGACTGCCACGACCAGCAGGAGAAGGCCAACCGCCGGAAGGCGCGCGCGGCACCGACGATGCCTTGACATGGCCAGCGAGCGCCTCCCGCCCGGCACGTGGGGGAAATGTGTCAGACACATTTTCCCCCTCTGCCGCTCTCACGGCAGCACCGGCGGCGGCGGGGCGCGCCTTCCCACGCGCCGCTCCAGTGCCTCTCGCCGCGCGGTGATGCCACTCGCGTCGAACCCGGTCGGCGCCGACTCCCCCGCCCGTGCGTACTCCTCGAGCGGCGCCCGTGGCTGCCCCCGGCCCTCGAGCTGTCGTCCATACTCGAAGTGCGCCCGGGCCAGGTTCGCCGCGAGCGCCCACGCCCCCCATACCAGCGCGACGACCAGGATGACCGCCACGACCGTGGCGATGATGCAGCCCGTCTTGAGTCGGCTCATGGCAGTCTCCTCGGGCCGCGGCGCCGTAGCCTGGGAGCGCCGGCGTCCCGCCGGCATGACATGGATGTGAACGGCGGTGCCGGCGAGACGCCGGCGCTCCCAGCGCGCTCGTGGCCCCTTCCGTCGGCGCCAATGACGAACGTCAGGACAGGCGGGCCGCGATGGCACGCCGCCACCTTCGCCGAAGCGGATGACTGACGCTCATGGGCCCCATCCACGAGCATGGGACCCATCGCCGCTCCCGACCTGGGAGACCCCCCGCCCTCCAGGAGTCGGAGTGCCTCTGGAACGATCCGCGCACCGCCTCATGTTCTCGGGGGCCGGCTCCGCCCTCTCTGCGTGGGGCCGCCGGAACGAGGGCGGTCTGACGGCCTGCCCGCCCTTCACGGACCCCGAGTCGAGGTACAGGAAGCACTGACGTCCCGTTCCGGCAACCCAAACGCGTGCGGCACAGAAGCTCCGCTTTCCGCGTCAGTGTCGGTCGAGAGGTTGACGCCCCACCCCGGCTTCCCCAGGTGCCGCAAGCTCAGGCGCCGAACTGGCGTTTCGTCCCGTCCTGGGCTCCAGGCTTCGTCATGGAGGGGAGTCCCTCCGGGGCCCGGTTCAGAGCACGCCATGGTTCGGTACGACACCCCGGTGTCGCGCGGGCCATGCCGAGACGGCGCGCGAGAGCCGCTCGACGATCAGCGATGCCCGGCACCCGGCAGAGGGACAGCATGAGGCACCCAACTGGGCGATCGTCGGTTGTGATGGCACTCCGTCGACTGCTCCGCGGGGTGTTGCCCCTCTTGGCCCTGGCGGTGGCCGGGCCAGGAGGGCATGGCGACCCCGCTCAGGGACCGGACGTCCCGGTTGCTGGCTACGGGCTCTATCGCTATGCTCCTCCGGGCTGGCACTGGGAGCCCTCTCCCGTCACCGAGCGGGTCGCCCAAGCCTCCACGGGCCAGGACGGCGAATGCACGGTGAGCTTCGCGGTTCCTGAAGCGCAGCTTCCCGGGTTGATGCCGGATCGTGCTCGATTCGGGGTGGCATCAGGTGCCCTAGCCAATGGTCCCACCATGTGGCTCTCGCCGGCCCAGGACTTCATTCGCCTTGGCGGGCCGTCGCCGCTCGAGGGGCCGATCTTCGGGCAAGCATCGCTGCTTCGCGGGCGTGTGCGGCGCGGGGGCGGCGTGCTGCGCGCCGAAGTCACCTTCGCCTCAGCTCCGGCGCTCGAGTCGGCCTGGGACCTGATGGGGTTGATCGACGCCGACGGCACTCCGAGCAACGGCTACCACGGTGCGGAGTGGCTGCTTCAGAACGTGCCGCTCGGCGCTGGTCCGCCCCCCGGCCTGGGGATTGCGTGGTTCGAGGCGCGTCCCGGTATCCTTCTCCAGGGGCACACGACCACGGTCACTGCCTGGGTGCAGAACGATGGCCCGGATGCCATCGAGAGTGTGGCTGTGCGCCTCGCCTTGCCGGAGGGGCTGGACGCTGTTCCGCCCGATACGAACGACCCTTGCCGCCTGCGTCATGGAGAGGCCCGCCGGTCTGTCTGGACGGTGCGGGCCGCCCGAATAGGCCCCTTCTCGCTGCGTCTGCGCGCAGCCGGGGCCGGTCGGAGCTTGCAGCGGACGCGCTGGATCACGGTGGTCCGGCGACGCGATCCCCGGCGGGAGTTCGAGAGCCAGGACGGCGACTGGCTGCGGTACCCCGAACGCCCTACGCTGCAGCAGGACAACGCTGCCCCGCTGAGCCGCCTCGAGCCGCTGCCGTCGCGCGCGCTGAAGCACAACCTGTTCGGCATCACGGCTCATCTCCCACGCCGCGTCAATGACGAGGACCCCTTCTGCCCGCCCAGAGCTGTGGACGGCGATCCGGCGACCTGCTGGGCCTCCCGCTGGTGGCGAACCGCCGTTCCGTTCGAGCCCGAGTGGCTACAGATCGACATGGGCAGGGCGCTAACGATCACCGAAGCCCGCGTTCTGCCCGCCTGGCACAATGGCGGCCTACCGGCGGCCTTCACGCTGGGGGTCAGCGCCGACGGCAGCCGCTGGGAGACCGCCGCCGGGGACACCGACTACCGACTCCAGACCCACCCGGACGGCAGCGCCCTGCGATCCGGTGACCTGAGCTGGCAGTGCTTCCCATTCTCCGCCCGCCGAGTCCGTTTCCTCCGCTTAGTCGCCACGCGCCTCAACCAGGGCGCTACCAGCTTCCTCTGCGCCCCCTTCGACCCGTTCCAGCTCAGGGTTCGCCGAGTTCGTGGCTGTGGACGAGGCCGGCGCGGTCCTGCGCCCCGTGAGGGCGTCGACTTCCACCACGCACGACGCCTGGTACAACAGCCCCAGGACCGTGACCCGAACCTGGCCGCTCCTCCTGGCCAGCGGGGTTAAGCTCAACCGGATCGGCCAATGGGGCGATCGCACCGACTGGGCGGCGGTCGAGCAGACGAGGGGCGTGTACCGGATACCGCCTGAAGTGGACCGAGCCATCACCCAGAGCCAGCGGGCCGGCGTCGAGACGCTGCTGACCCTCGCCTACGGCAACAACCTCTACCAGCAGATGGAGAACGCCCCGGACTTCGGGCCCACCTGGCACCGCGGGCATCCCTTCCTGCAGTGCGCCCCTACGACGCCAGAGGCCGTGGAGGGCTTCGCCCGTTACTGCGCCTTCATGGCCCGGCACTTTCGCGGCCGCGTCAGGTACTTCGAGATCTGGAACGAGGGGAATGGGTGGTTCTTCGACGACTGGGCGACAGGCAGCAGCGTGGCCCAGGTCCTTGCCTACGGCCGAGTTCTCCGAGCGGCCGGCGTGGCGATCAAGCACAGCAACCCGGACGCGGTGGTGGTGTTCGGTGGGACGGCGGGGTCGACGCTCGACTACCCTCGTGTCGCGCTAGACGAAGGAGCCGGCCCGTGGGTCGATGTGTTCGCCTTCCACCCCTATGGCCACCCTACCCCGGAGGCCGCCCCGGACGCCCTCCACACTCGGGTGGGCGACAGCATGGAGTGGCGCCCCCGGCTGGAGGGGATCACCGGCTACGAGCAGGAGATCGCCGCACTGCGGCAGCTACTGCACCGCTACAACCCGAGAATGCAGGTCTGGGCCGACGAGATGAACTGGTTCGCGCCCGGGGACCCGCCGCGCAGCGACCTGGGTGACCAGAGCGAGCTGACCCAGGCGAAGCATCTGGCGCGGTTCTACGCCCTGAACGCCTGGCTAGGGTGTGCGGCGGTCTGGTGGTCGTTGTACAACGCGAACGGGATCCAGGAATGGGCGGTCGTGCGCTCGGCCGATCTGACGCCCCGCCCCGCCTGGTATGCGGCGCAGTACGCCTCCACGGTGCTGGACGACGTCCACGCGGCCGGCGACATCCGTCCGGAGATCACCGGGCACGCCCCACCCGACCTGATCGCGAAGGCCTTCCGCAACGGACGGGGCGAGGTGCTCGTGGGCCTATGGCGCACCAGCTTCGGCAGCGACACCTGCCGACCTGAACCGGTGACCGTGAGGGTGCCGGGCTTGCGGGCGGACAGTGGGGAGCTTCTCGACCCTCTCTACGGCAGCCGACAACCAGCACAGTTGAAGCGAGATGGCGGAGGGGTCACCCTGAGAGGTGTGCTGGTCGGGGACTGGCCACTGATCGCGCGCCTGAGGTGAGGGCTCGGCTACGGCCCAGAGAGCGGCGTTTCGCTCGCAGGCATGAGGCGCCTCCCTCTGGTGCCGTCCTACGGTCCCCCGGTATCGCTCATGCTACCTCAATGGGATGTGCTTCACCCGGCACAGGATCGAAGCCTGGCGACGGGGCAAGTACATAGAGAGTGGTACCATTCGTGGGGGCAGGTCATTGGCGGAGGCGGAGTAGACACGGCAGAAGCTTCCATCTGGAGAGCCCATCAATGAACCGGATCTTTGAGACGCTGTTGCTGGCGGTCAGTGTGATGTCTGACGTGGTCGCCCAGGGGGCACCCGCAGTGCCTCCGGGCGCGGCGGCGCTTGGCTACACCAAGTGCATCATCAACGAACGTCCCACCGCCGCGGACATCGCGCCTGACAAGAGCGGCGACTACAAGTGGTTCAGCGGCCAGTGGCACGCGGGACAGGGGCCGTCGCTCGACCACTACCGGACCCAGGATGGCGCTTTGGCGCTTACTCTCGGCGGCGACCTGGTGCGCACCCCTCGCGATTTCTCCGGCGGCAAGCTCGCACTGCTGCCGGGGCCGGATGGCTTCTACGTCGAGTTCGAGGTCCGGCTGTCGGGGAACGACCCCGACTGCTGGCCCGCCGTGTGGCTGATGCCCGCGGAGCACAGCGGCAAGCAGGAAGACCACTACGAGGGTGACCCGCCGGGCTGTGAGCGGTGGATGGAGTTCGACACAGACGAGGGAGGCTTCGGGCCGGGCCTGACGGGAACGGTTCATAGTTGGACCGGGATCTGGGGCCAGGGCCAGGGCTACCAACACGTGCAGAACCCCAACAACGTCTCGAACGTGCCCCTCGACCGCAGCAAGCGGCATACCTTCGGCGGCAGCTACGACCCGGTGCGGCGGAAGGTGACGTGGTGGGTGGACAGCGTGGAGCAGATGAGCGCGGGCGCGCCGTACGTGCCGGCGGTCGCGGCGAAGCAGCATTTCTACCTGATCATCAGCGCCCAGACACATGGGGCGAGGAAACCATACGAGATGCTCGTCAGCGGCGTGAGGGCCTACGTGCCGCCAAGCTCGTCGCTCCCGGCGGTGCTTGTCGCGCCGTGACCGAATGCCCCCACAACCCGGGTAGAGTCCCGGAACCGATCTGCGAGCCCTGGAAGTCGGGGGACGCCATACCCATTCCGCCGCAATCCTCGCCCCTGGTGCCCACTGCGGCCCTCGAGCCGGTTAGCGGAGGCTTTCTTCCACTGTGCGGCCCCCAACCTGTGAGCCCACCCAATCCATGGGTTGGGCAACAGGATCGGCCCGCGTGACGCCCCTCGCGATACCGTGTATCTGCTAACCTTTGAGTCCAATGAAGGGCAAGGGATAGGGAACGCGAACGCCCGGCGCCGGCGGCTCGCACGCCGAGCCTACCGCCCGCCTGGTCTCACCTGGGCCCACGTGGTTGCCGGCTGGTCTCCTCAGCGGGCAGGGACGGAGGGGGCGTGGTGGCCGGCGGCGAAGGCGCCTTGGCGGGAGGGGCGCGCAGGAGCCCAGGTTCCGCTCTGCCTTGGCCTGCGGCGACCGAGAACAGGTCCAGCAGCGCCGCTGCGATCTGCTGGAGGGAGGACCAGGCAGTGGCATGGCCAGACGACATCCGCGCTGCAGTAGCCGAGCTGAGTACCCCGCCGAGTGCCACACGTTTCTCGCCAAGATCACGGACGGGTTGATCGCGGCGCAACGCCACTTCATGGTCCTCGACCCCCGGCCGCGCGGTGGGCTGGGGCTCGCCGAGGACACGGCGCAGATCATGTCACCGGCGCAGTTCCGGGAGTTCTGCGTGCCCTACGCCGGCAAGCTGTTCGACACCTTTGCCGCCAAGCCCGGGAGCGCCCCCGGTATCCACATGTGCGGCCGGAGCGCCCACCTCCACCAGAGCCTGGTGGAGGACCTGCGCATCACGAGCTTCGACCTCTTCGGCTACCTCGTCGCGCCGCAGGTCGCCGCCGCGAACCTCGGCGGCCGGGCGCACCTCTGGGGCAACCTCAACCCCATGTTGATGCTGAATGGCACGAAACAGCAGGTGAAGCGGGCGGCGCTCGAGGCGTTGGCCGCGTTGGCTCCCTGCGGCGGGTACCGGCTGGGCGACGGCGCGAACGTCTGCCCTGGCACACTCGTCGAGAGCCTCGCCGCCCTCACCGAGGCGGCGGAGGGATACGGTCTGCCTCCCGAGAGCCACGGTGCCCCGCCGTAGGACAGGCTTCAGCCTGTCCTGCCATGGCACCCGCCGCACCCGGAGCGCCCATGTACACTCGCCCTCACTCCCTCCCCGCAGCCTCGCTCCTCGCTGCTCTCCTTGCCGCCGGTCACGCGTCGTGCCTCGCGCAGACTCGGCACGCGACCGAGACCCCCACCGGCTCCGCGGTCTTTGCGGATGGCGTCCTCGTCGAGGCGCTCAACCGTCTGACAGGGGAGACCTACAGCCTCCCCCGGCCCGACGATCGCGCCACGGGCCTCCTCCGGCCGCGTGACCGGACGCTCTGGCTCGGTACCGCGGCCCAGCGAACGCCGGGCGCCGATGGCTCACAGACCGCCCGCTGGGACGATGGCAGCGCCCTGACGACCACGGTCGAGGCAGCAAGAGAGGGCAACGACCTGATCGTCCGTCAGTCGGGTCGGAGCGGCTCGGAGCTCTGGGGCTGCCAGTGGGGGATCGCGGGGCTGAGCGACCGCCAGGTGTCGCTGATCGTGCCGGCTTGGTCGGGCATCCGGCTGGATCGAGGCGCGCCCTTCCGAGAGGGCGTGTTCGACTGGCCCACCGGCTGGGAAGCCCAGATGGTCATCGTCCAGGGCCGGCAGGGCGGCCTCTGGATTCGCGCCGACGACCCGGACGACCGCTTCAAGGGCCTCTGGATTCGCCACCGGTCGGGGGCGTTCGACCTTGGCTTCCGCACTTACAGCGAAGGGCCGCTCGCCGAGCGCACGACAGTTGAGTCGGTCGCGTGGCGCGTCGGGTTCTACCGGGGCGACTGGCGCGTGCCCGCCCGCGACTTCCGCGACTGGATGGCGCGGACTGCCGGTCGCGCCACGGCGCCCAGCCGCCGACCCGCGTGGGCAGACGAGATCCGCTCGGTCATCATCTTGCCGACAAGCCCGCAGCCGGACCGGCTCGCCGAGACCCGAGCGGTCCTGCGGAAGCTCACCGAATGGGCGACGCCCCGGAAGACGCTGCTCTACACGTTCAACTGGCGCCGCGACACCTATGACCTCAACTACCCCGACTACACGGCGCACGAGGGCTTCAAGGAGCTGGTCGACTTCGCGCACCAGCTCGGCTACCGGGTCATGCCCCACACCTGCTACTACGGGGTGAACCTCGAGAACCCGGAGTACCAGCGCCTCAAGCCCTACCATATGCGCGACCTCTTCAGCGGCGACCTCATCACCTACCTCTGGCCGCCCGCGAAGCCCGTCTCCCACATCGCCATGCTGCACCCGGGCGCCAAGGCCTGGCGCGAGCTGTACGTAGCGAAGTGCCGCGAGATCGCCGAGCGCTACGGCATCGATTCGCTCCACCTCGATGTGACGCTGGCCATGCCCAACGTGACCGAGCGCGCCGACGGCCTGAACACGATCCAGGGCAACGTGGCTTTCCACCGCGACCTCCGCGAAGCGCTTCCCGGGGTGGCGCTCGGTGGCGAGGGACTGAACGAGGTCTCGTGCCGCAACGAGGCCTTCGCCCAGACCCACGGCGGGTTCGCCGTGACCATGGGACCCGACACACTGGCCCGCATCGCGAACGACAGCGGTGTGGACTGCTCCCACCCGATCTCGGCCTACCTCCTCTCGCCCTTTACTCGCTGGTACGGCTATCTCGGCTACCCGCCACCCAGCTCCTCGGCGCTCTACCGCGGCTGGACCCGCGCCTACGAGAACTGGGGCGTCGCGCCCACGCTCTCCTCGCCGACCCTCGCCGAGCTCGAGCACCCGTCGCCCGACCTGCGCGTGCGGCTGGAGGAGATGCGGCTGGTGGATCGCTACGACCTGCGACCCGACTTCGACGCCGACCTCGTGCCCGCGGGCCCGCGGACCCGCGAACCGCAGACCAAGTGCCTCTGGCGCGGACGCGGGGGCGCGAAGCTCGTCTACGACCACGAGGACCACGGTGGTACCCATGCCTGGTTCGCCGACGCGACCGGTGCCCACCGCACAGTCTACCGCTACCTGCGTGGCCGCACGACCTTCCCCGGCGAGGGCAGCATCGGTCCCTGGGCGGCCTTCGACCACGCCGGTCTCTATGGCCTCGACCCCGACCGAACCTACCTCTGGGAACCGAGAGCACCTGACCACACGGTACCTCACCTCCTCCGCCTGCCCGAGGGGCTCACCCTCCACGGCTTCCGCCACACGGACGACTTCCTGCTCTTCGACCTCGCCACGCGCGCGCAGGCCATCGACCTCCGCCGCCGGTTCGCGGAGGCCAACGTCGGAATCGTGGTCGGCGGTCGGGAGCAGTCCTTCGGCGACCGCGCCCAGTTCGAGGAGACCCGCGCGTCTTGCGGTGGCGAGTCGAAGGACGGTCTCTTCGCGCACCCCCCGTGGGATGACGAGCACGGCGTGATCGGCAGCGTCTTCGCCGAGTGGACGCTGCGTGTGCCGCAGGGCGGGAAGCCGGCCCTGACGTTCTCGTTCGGGTTGCGCGACGGCGCCGAGAAGGGCGACGGGGTAACCTTCGCCGTCCGGGTGGACGGCAAGCTGCTCCTGCAGCAGGACCGGAAGCGCTGCGAGTGGCTGCCATGCCGTGTGGACCTGACACCCTACGCGGGCCAGGAAGTGAAGCTCCGGCTCTCCGTGGACAAGGGGCCCGAGGGCCGCGGGGCCTACGCGTGGGCGGTCTGGGGCGAGCCGCGAATCGTCGTCGAGCCGACGCCGGAGCCCCTGAGTGTTGAGGGGTTGGCGGCGCGGAAAGTGGTCGCCGCCGCTGGACCGTCCGCGCAGGCCTCATGCACACTCGCGGGCCGAGAGGGGCGCCTGGACCGCTATCGCGTCGAGACGCAAGCGCCCGGCGCAACTTGCCTCTTCTTCCGCCGGCCGCCGCCTGCAGCGCTGCCTCTCGACCTCCTTTTGGCGCAGGCTTCCAGCCTGCGATCGGCGCCGTTCACCTGGACGCCCGTGGTGGATGGCCTCGCGTTGCCGCAGAACGAACGCCCTGCCTACCTCTCGGCCGGCGTCGGCGAGGGGCGCTCTGGCGGGGTGACGAAGCCCGCCCTTCTCGCGCATCCCCCGATCGACGGCTCTACCGCCGTGGACTACCTGCTGACACTCCCCCGGGGCGCCCCGGCCGAGCTCCGCTTCTCGACCGCGATCCAGGAGGGCGCCGAGACCACCAACGGGATCGCGTTCCTCGTGGCGGCCAATGGGAACGTCCTGAGCCGCCAGGAGGTGACCCGCCCCGAGGGGTGGCATGAGGGCCGGGCGGATCTGAGCGCCTACGCCGGCGAGACGGTCCTGCTTAGCCTCATCGTGGATGCGAGAGGCGACGCAACGTGCGACTGGGCCCGCTGGGGCGAGCCGAGGATCGTCGCGCGACAGTGAACAACGCAGCCGTGGCACGGGTAGCCTGCCACCCGTGCCACTGCCTGTCTGCCAAGGGAGCCCCTTCCATGCCCATCCACGCCTTGATCGCCGCCGGCCTCCTGGGCTGCCTGCTCGTCTTGCCCTCGGTGGGCCAGGCGCAGAACGCCTTCTACGTCTCTTCCTCGGGCAACGACGCAAACCCCGGCACCCGACGCAAGCCCTTCGCCACGCCCGCGAAGGCCCGCGACGCAATCCGCGCCGCGCGCAAGGTCGGCAAGCTCGGCAACCGCCCCGTGACGGTCACCCTCCGCGCCGGCGCCTACCCGCTGCGCGAGACCCTGGAGCTCACCGGCGAGGACTCGGGCACCGAGGCCGCGCCGGTCCTCTGGCAAGCCGCTCCGGGCGAGGAGGTGCGCCTCATCGGCGGCGTGCCCCTGGCGCCCGAGGCCTTCGCCCCGGTCACCGATGAAGCCGTCTTGTCGCGACTCAATCCGGCCGCTCGCGGCCATGTCCTTGTGGCCGATCCCAGAGCCGCCGGCGTCGTGGACCTCGGCCAGTTCCCCGTCCACTTCCAGGGCGCCCCGCCGGTCCCCGAGCTCTTCTGCAACGATCAGCGCATGGCGCTCGCGCGGTGGCCGAATGCGGGCTGGGCGACCATCGCGAAGATCATCGACTCTGGCTCGCGCCCCCGCGACGGGGACAACTCGAACCGGCCGGGCGTCTTCGAGTACTCCGGCGACCGCCCGGCCCGCTGGAACGTCGCAGCGGGCGTCTGGCTGCACGGCTACTGGTGCTACGACTGGTATGACGAGACGATCCAGGTGAAGTCCATCGACCCCGCGACTCACCGGATCACTCTGGCCGCGCCGGCCCTCTACAGCGTCCTGCAGGGCAACCCCTCCCCCCGACGGTACGCGGCCCTGAACGTCCTTGAGGAGCTCGATTCCCCCGGTGAATACTACCTCGACCGGGAGGGCGGCCGTCTCTACTTCTGGCCGCCGACTGACGCCGCGCCGATGCACTGCGTCCTCTCAGCCCTGACCACCCCGGTCCTCGCCCTGCGCGACGCCTCCCACGTCACCGTGCGCGGGTTCATCGTCGAAGCCGCCCTCGGCAATGGCATCGAGGTGACCGGCGGCGCCCAGGATCGCATCGAGGCTTGCGAGGTGCGCAACACCCGCGAGCTGGGCATCCGCGTGGCCGGAGGCACCGGGCACCGGGTCGAGGCCTGCGACATCCACCACACGGGCACCGGCGGCCTCGTCCTATCAGGGGGTGACCGGAAGACGTTGACCCCCGCCGGCCACGAGGCGCTGAACAACCGTATCTACCGCTACTCCGAGCTCAAGCTGACCTACGCCAACGCCATCATCCTCGAGGGCGTTGGCAACCGCGCCGCCCACAACCTGATCCACGACGCCCCGCACCAGGCCATCGGCGTGCACGGGAACGACCACATCTTCGAGTACAACGTGGTGCACCACGTGTGTCTCGAGACCGATGACTGCGGCGCCTACTACAAGGGGCGGAACCCGTCCTGTCGGGGCAATATCGTCCGCTACAACTTCTGGCACCACATCGGGAGCCCGATGGGCCACGGCAATGCCGCGGTCTACTTCGACGATGGCGATGGCGGCGACACGGTCTTGGGCAACGTCTTCTTCCGCTGCGGCGAGCCCGGCCGCGGCCCGTTCGGCACGGTCTTCTCACACGGGGGGCACGGGATCACGGCGGAGAACAACGTGTTCGTCGAGTGCAAGCGCGCCTTCGGCTCAGCGCCCTGGGACTTCGCCCGCTGGAACGACGCGATCAGCGGCGGCCAGGACTGTGGCTGGCAGACGCTCCTGCTCAAGGACGTGGACATCACCCGTCCACCCTACACGACGCGCTACCCGGAGCTGGTGGGCTTCATGAACCCCCAACCCGACCAGCCGCGCATCAGCCACGCTCGCCGGAACCTGCTCGTACGGTGCGCCGACGTGAGCAACGGCAACTGGCAGTGCGATCCCGCCGACACCTGGGTGACCGACACCGATCCCGGGTTCGTGGATGCGGCCACCGGCAACTTCGCCCTCCGCCCCGACTCCGAGGCCTTCACGCGCCTCCCCGGCTTCGAGCCCATCCCCTTCGAGAAGATCGGGCTCTACGCAGACAAGCTGAGACCCCATCCTCCACAGGAGACCTGGGCCGCCGATGGTTCGTGAGCCGTCCGTATTGCCGCCGCCGTTCCAGCCGCAAGCCGTTCGTGCCCGCGGGTCCGCAGACTGTCCTTCCCGAAAACCCGCGTCGCCTGAGATCACGGGCTTTCTCGGCCTTCGAGGTGCACAAGGGGATTGCCGGGAAGGGGCCGGCGGCGTTTCACTAGCCCACGACCCCGGATGTGATCTCCCGACGTGAGAGCCCTTGCACAGGTCTTCGTCTCCGGT